>Ga0208203_1000072_pt1 | contig 50245 bp, 57 predicted proteins | sample DeeseametaMP2914_FD_184167 | JGI IMG/M metagenome (GOLD analysis project Ga0208203, IMG submission 184167) | Marine microbial communities from the Deep Atlantic Ocean - MP2914 (SPAdes) | ecosystem: Environmental > Aquatic > Marine > Oceanic | place: West of Santa Cruz de la Palma, Atlantic Ocean...
CGGACGGAAACCGTTGGCCCAGCAGGGCTCCGCCGACATCGATCGATGTAAAGTGGGAACCCAGCACAATCACACCGCCTTCGGGCTCATCCAGATACCGCTCACCAACCAGCTCCAGCGTCACACCCAGTCGCTCAACAGGTGTAAACCAGGTGCGCAGCGTTTCCATCAGACCAATGCCCTGGTTGCGCATGGTCTGCTTCAGCAAGGCACGTCGCTCGACCTCACCCAGCTCAGGAAAGCACAACGCCAGATTCGTTGCCGCGATATGGCGGCGGCGACCCGCAAAACGGTAAAACAGATCTCCCAGAAAGCAGCCGATCAAGTAGTTGGCGCGCTGCGGCAACGTTGCCAGCACAAACATGCACACAACGCCCAGCCAAGTTGGCCAGTAACGCGGGTGAAGGAGTTGTCGCGGAATTGTCATCATCCTGCTACTAAACTGTGGTATCCGAAGGTCTTTACGTATTGACCGTCAAAAGATCGGCATTGTACACCTATTGTCGGCCGAGCCTGCGAGGAGCAGTGAAATTACCATGATGAATAAACCGGGCCGCACCGGCCTGTGGCGCATTCTGGATGCCACCCGCTACTCGCAAAAGGGATTGCGGGCCGCGTGGCAGCACGAAGAAGCCTTCCGGCAGGAGTGCACGCTGGCCGCACTGATGCTGCCATTGGCGTTCTGGCTCGGCAACACAGCATTGGAACGCAGCGTGCTGATCATCCCTGTGTTGCTGGTAGTGATTGTAGAACTGATCAACTCGGCCATTGAAGCCGCCATCGACCGCATTGGCCCGGATCGCCACCCGCTGTCAGGCCAGGCCAAGGATATCGGCTCAGCAGCCGTATTTATCAGCCTGCTGCTGTGCGCCACCGTATGGGGCATGCTGATTATTGAGCGACTGCGCTGAACTGCGCCCCACATCCCCTGAAAAGCGCAACAAAAGCGGGTGGAAGCAGCGATACCTCTTGACATGCTGCCCCCGAAACTGAATAATCCACCGCCTAAATTTTCAGCGCATGTTCTAGAGGAGTAATCAGGGTGGCAAATTCCCCGCAAGCAAAGAAACGCGCAAGTCAGGCGGAGAAACGTCGCACTCATAACGCCAGTCTGCGCTCAATGGTTCGCACCTACTTGAAGAAAGTCGTAGCGGCAATCGAGTCTGGCGACCAGGAAGCCGCTAAAGCAGCCTACGCTGCTGCCGTGCCGGTTCTGGATCGCACCGCCGATAAAGGCATTTTCCACAAAAACAAGGCAGCACGTCATAAGAGCCGCCTGAATGCCCGCATCAAGGCGATGGGCGAAGCGGCGTAATTCAACGCTCTTCGACCTCCATAAAAAAACCCGCTTGAAGCGGGTTTTTTTATGTCTGCCAATAGCCCAAGCCTAAAACACCACCATATTGTCGCGATGGATCAGCTCAGGCTCCGCGAGATAACCCAGCACATCCGCAATCTCGGCACTGGCCCTACCGGCAATTTTTTGCACTTCTGCCGCACGGTAGTTGACCAAGCCCCGAGACACCTCATTCCCCTCAGGGTCAACACAACTGACCAGATCACCGCGCTCGAACTGCCCCTGAACAGCGGTTACACCAACGGCCAGCAAACTGCGCCCCTGCTGGCGCAACACCCTTGCCGCCCCCGCATCCACATGCAGCGTTCCACGCAGTCGTAACTGCCCCGCCAACCAGTTCTTGCGAGCCGTCATCGGCGCCTCTCGCGCCATCAACAAGGTGCCCAGCACCTCAGCCGCCATCACGCGAGTCAGCACATCCGGCTCGCGACCGCCGACAATCAGCGTATCCGCACCCGCTCGCGCCGCCAGCCGCGCCGCACGCAATTTAGTCTGCATACCGCCGCGACCGAGACTACCCGCACTGCCTCCCACCATGGCATCAAGCTTGCCGTCCACCGCATCGGCCTCGACCACCAACTCCGCATTTGGATCATGGCGTGGATCACTGCTAAACAAGCCTTTCTGGTCTGTGAGAATGATCAGCGCATCTGCATCGATCAGGCCGGCCACCAGCGCAGCAAGGGTATCGTTATCGCCAAAACGGATTTCATCCGTCACCACGCTGTCGTTCTCATTCACGATAGGCAGCACTGACAGATCAAGCAGGGTAAGCAGGGTATTGCGCGCATTCAGATAGCGATCGCGCGCGGAAATATCATCGTGGCCGAGCAGGATCTGTGCGGTATGCAGGCCGTGTTTACGGAAGCGCGTTTCGTAGGCCTGCACCAGCCCCATCTGGCCCACGGCTGCCGCCGCCTGTAATTGATGCAGCTCTTCCGGCCGGCTTGTCCAGCCAAGCCGCGTCATCCCCTCGGCGACCGCCCCCGATGATACCAGCACAATTTCACAACCACGCTGGCGCAGCGCTGCCAATTGAGCAACCCAGCCATCCAGCCCTTCGACATGCAGCCCCTGACCATCATTGGTCAACAATGCCGATCCGATTTTCACCACAATACGCCGCGCAGCCGCGAGGCGCTGACGACTGTCTGTCACGCTAATCCGCCTTAGGGTTGGTACACCACTTCAACATCGAAATCATCGTCATCGCTATCGTCGTCATCGCCACCCAGGCGACGCGCGCGGCGCTCAGCATGCAGCGCCGCAATACGATCGCGCGCCTCCTGCTGCATCGCCTCCTGCAAGCGATTCTCTTCCTCGGCCGCCTCGGGGTCGTCAGCCAATCGCTGCTGCTCCGCCTCGACAAAAGTCAAAATGTCCTGACAAAGGCGCTCGGTATTCGTGGCAGAGATAGCTGCCACCTTATAAACCGGCCCCGCCCAACTGAGATTATCGACCAGCGCCTGACAACGCGCATCGCGCTCTTCTTCAGGCAGCAGGTCCACTTTATTCAGCACCAACCAGCGCTCGCGCCCGGCCAAAATGGGGCTAAAGCGCTCCAGCTCTTCGGCGATAATCTCCACAGCCTCTTCAGGCATACTGCCGTCGTAAGGCGCCATATCGACAATATGCAGCAACAGGCGAGTACGCGTTAAGTGTTTGAGGAAACGAATCCCCAGACCTGCACCCTCAGCCGCCCCTTCGACCAAACCAGGAATATCGGCCACCACAAAGCTCCGGTGCGCCTGAACACGCACCACACCGAGATTTGGCACGAGCGTGGTAAAGGGGTAATCCGCCACCTTGGGCTTGGCCGCCGACACCGCGCGAATGAAGGTCGACTTACCGGCATTGGGCATGCCCAGCAGTCCCACATCTGCCAACACCTTCAGCTCCAGGCGCAAGGTGCGCTGCTCACCGTCGCTGCCGCGAGTAAACTGACGGGGGGCACGATTGGTACTGGACTTGAAGCGGGTATTACCCAGGCCGTGAAAACCGCCCTGAGCCACCTTGAGTTCATCACCTGCCGAGACCAGGTCTCCCAGCACTTCGCGGGTATCCTCGTCGATAATGGTCGTCCCCACTGGCACCACCAACAGCAGATCCTCGCCGCTTTTCCCGCGACAGTTGCCACCGCGCCCCGGCTCGCCCGACTGCGCCTGATAGTGCTTGACGAAGCGATAGTCCACCAGTGTGTTGGCCGCATCGTCAGCACGCAAAATCACGCTGCCGCCATCGCCGCCATCACCGCCATCAGGGCCGCCTTTGGGGATGTATTTTTCACGGCGAAAACTCAGGCACCCGTTGCCTCCGCGCCCCGCGGCGACGCGGATAACCGCTTCATCGACAAATTTCATAACCGCTTGACCTCAGTGAGCGCCTGAAAACGCCATTAACGCTGTGTACAGAAACAAAAAAGCCCCGTCAACCGACAGGGCTTTGCGAACCGGAAGACCGACAATCAGGCAGCGACGATGCTGACGTATTTGCGGTTTTTCGGGCCCTTCACTTCGAACTTCACTACGCCGTCGGCTTTCGCGAACAGGGTGTGGTCGGTGCCACAACCTACGTTCTCACCCGCGTGGAATTTGGTGCCGCGCTGGCGAACGATGATGCTGCCCGCGCTAACTTGCTGACCGCCGTAGCGCTTGACGCCAAGGCGTTTACTTTCGGAATCGCGCCCGTTACGGGTACTACCACCAGCTTTCTTGTGAGCCATGAGTTTCTCCTCGAATCCTTAGCCGCTGATACCAGTGATTTTCACTTCGGTGAACCACTGGCGGTGACCGGCCTGTTTCATGCTGTGCTTGCGACGGCGAAACTTAACAATTTTCACCTTGTCGTGACGGCCCTGAGAAACAACCTCTGCAGTCACTTTGCCACCCTCAACGTAGGGAGCACCAATTTTCAGTTCTTCGCCACTCTTAACCATGAGCACCTTGTCGAAGGTAACGGTTTCACCAGTAGCGACTTCAATTTTTTCCAGCTTGAGGGTTTCACCCTCAACAACGCGGTGTTGCTTACCACCACTTTCAATAACTGCGTACATGAGCATTTTCTCCAAGAGCCTGCTTGCAATGCATTTGTGTGTTTGGCCACCAACTGACGCTGGCGGGACAAGTCCAGGCACCGAAACCACCGAAGCCGTTGTTGCAAGTTGTTGCAAACAGCTACCGCAGCCGGTTTTGCTTTCAGGGGCGCGAATTTTACTGAGGATGCGCCACAAACACAAGGCCTTTATCCCTTAATGGGCCAGCGGCTTGACAGGCTCCGCCCCCAACCCTACGATGCCAGCCGATTCCACCGCCTCAAGTCCAGAATTCATGCAGCACATCCGCCAGGTCGTCGACGGTGAGTTTGCGTCGGTCAACGACTTCATCGTCGAGCAATTGCACTCCAGAGTTACTCTGGTTGAAAACATCGGCCACTATATTATCGAGGCGGGCGGCAAGCGCCTGCGCCCATTGCTCAGCCTGCTGAGTGCGGGGTCACTGGGCGAGATCCGGCACGACCATATCCGCCTCGCGGCGGTTATCGAGTTCATTCATACCGCTACGCTGCTGCACGACGATGTTGTCGACCTGTCCGCCTTGCGCCGGGGACGCCCCACCGCGAATGCCGAGTTCGGCAACGCCCCCAGCGTACTGGTTGGCGACTTCCTTTATTCACGTGCATTTCAGGTACTGGTCGCCATTGGCAATATGCCGTTGATGGCGCTGCTGTCGGATACCACCAATACCGTGGCCGAAGGCGAAGTCCTGCAGCTCAGCCGAGCGGGCAATGCCGACACCGACGAAGCCACCTACTTCCAGGTGATCCACAGCAAAACTGCCGTACTTTTCGCAGCCGCTTGCGCCGGATCCGCCCTGCTTTCCGATTCCGACGAACAGCGACAAGCCCTTTACGATTACGGATTGAATCTGGGCATTGCCTTCCAGGTTGTGGACGACATTCTCGACTATGAAGGCGATCCCGCGGAAACCGGCAAAAACGTTGGCGACGACCTGGCCGAAGGCAAACCGACACTACCGCTGATTTACGTGCTGAATAACGGCTCTGCCGAACAGCGGAAATTGGTCGAAAACGCTATCTCCAATAAGTCTGCCGAGCAGCTCAACGACATTGTCGCCCTTGTTCAAGGCAGCGGCGCGCTGGATTATTGCCGAGAGCGTGCACGCCACTACAGCGACCTCGCCAAGACAGCGCTAAGCAAACTCCCCCCCTCTGAGTACCGCGACGCCATGGCAGCCCTTATCGACCTCGCACTGGAGCGCCGAAGCTAAAAGCTGCCGCCACGATCACAGAACGGTACACATTTTGCGTTATGCTTGGCGCGGCATTGTTCTGCCAAGCCAAACGCAGCACCTGCCCAAGGACGAATCAGGAGAGGACACGTGGTATCTAACTTGCCGAACGGCAACCAGCAAAACGCGGTATGGCAAGCCCTTGCCGAACTGCAGAAAACACAAGCATCGATCCCGCTGAGCCAACGCTTCGCCGACGATAAAGATCGCGCCAAGCGATTTAGCCAGGAACTCGGCCCGCTGTTTATCGACTTCAGCAAGCAGCACCTCAGCGACGAAATCATGCGAACACTGCAGGCCCTGGCGTCCGCACAGGGGCTCAGCGAAAAGCTGACAGCAATGCACCAAAACGAGGCAGCGAACAATACCGAGGGTCGCAGCGCCAATTACCGCTCACTACGGGGCTGGGCAGGCGAAGCCGCCTGCGATGACCCCGCGATCGACACCATGTACCGCCACATGGAACAACTGGCAGAGGGACTGCGCAGCGGAGAAACCAAGAGCGCGACAGGCGCGTCGTTTACACATATTGTCAATATCGGCATTGGCGGCTCGGATTTTGGCCCGCGCCTGTTTACAGAAGCCTTGCAGGAACACTGTAAAAGCGCCTTCAGCGTCCACTTTCTCGCCAATATCGACCCGAGCTGCGCCGCACAACTTCTCGCCACCCTGCCACCCGAGAGCACCCTGTTTATCATCGCTTCCAAGTCCTTCGGCACACAGGAAACGCTCGCCAATGCAGCCGCGGCCAGAGAATGGCTGCAACAAGCTCTGCCCGGCAAAGAGATTCATGATCACTTTATTGCCGTTACCTCAAAACCCGCCTCCGCCGCCGCACTGGGCGTTCCTCAGGAGCGGGTTCTGTCGGTTCCAGAGTGGGTCGGCGGGCGCTTTTCTGTCTGGTCGGGATTTGGCCTGGCCGTCGCCGCAAACTATGGATGGGCAACATTCTGCGACATTCTTCGCGGCGGCTTCGAGGTCGACGAACACGTGGCAAACAGCCCGATGGACGCCAATATACCCGCCACCCTCGCCCTACTGGACGTCTGGTATCGGGACTACTGGGGCTTCAGCTCGCAAACTGTCTTACCCTACTGCCATCGCCTGAAAGAGCTTCCGGACTACCTGCAGCAACTGTTCATGGAAAGCGCAGGAAAATCCGTTGACCGCGAGGGCCGCGACATTCAGCGCCCCAGCGGAGGCGTCATCTGGGGAAGTGAAGGCACCAACGGGCAACACTCCTTCCATCAGCTATTGCATCAGGGCAGCGACGTTATTCCCTGCGACTTTATCGCGGTTCTGCAGGCCGAGCAGCCTCTTGCGGAACAACAGCAGGCCTTGCTGGCAAACTGCTTCGCGCAAAGTCTGGCACTGATGAACGGCAAAAGTGCAGCGGCCATTGAGCAGGAACTGATTGCCGCCGGAGAAGCGCCAAACACCGCCGCGGAGCTGGCTCGCCACAAAGCCATGCCCGGCAACCGACCCAGCACAACCATTCTCATAGACTCTCTTACACCTCGCGCACTGGGCGCACTGGTAGCGCTGTACGAATATCGCCTGATCTGTGCCAGCTTCCTGTGGAATATCAATCCCTTCGACCAGTGGGGCGTCGAGCTTGGCAAAGAGATCAGTCGCCAGCTACTAGGAGCCTTGAACGGTGAATCGGGCGGCGAACTGGACAGCTCAACCGCGCAACTGCTTGCGCGCGCGCGCCGCGCCCTGAAGTAACACCCACGCAGGCCTCAAACAAAAAAACCGGCAGCGCCTTCACGCTGCCGGTTTTTTATTTACAACATCGGCAGACTCAGAGTTGCGCCAGCAGCTCTTCGGTCTTGCCCTGCATCAAGCCCACATCGCCGTCGCTTTCCACATTGAGCCGTACCACAGGCTCGGTGTTGGACATGCGCACATTGAAACGCCAGCCATCAAAACTCATGCTGAGCCCGTCGGTATGATCCACGGCAATTGCGGCATCGGCGTAACGCGCCTCAATAGCCGCAATGCTGGCCTTGGCGTCACTCACCTCACGGTTGATCTCACCGCTACATGGGAACTTGGCTACGCGCTCCTCCACCAGTGAAGACAGCAATGCCGATTTCACCGACATCAATTGCGTAACCAGCAGCCAGGGGATCATGCCACTGTCACAGTAGGCAAAGTCGCGGAAGTAATGGTGGGCGCTCATCTCGCCACCGTACACCGCATTTTCCTTGCGCATACGCTCTTTGATGAAGGCGTGGCCCGTTTTGCTCTGCACCGCCTCGCCACCGCTGGCCTGCACGATATCAATGGTGTTCCACGTCAGGCGAGGGTCGTGAACGATCTTCTCTCCGGGAGAGTTCAACAGGAAGGTTTCTGCCAGCAGACCCACCACATAGTAGCCTTCGATAAAATCGCCAGTCTCGTCAAAGAAGAAACAGCGGTCGAAGTCACCATCCCAAGCGATCCCCACGTCGGCACTATTGTCTTTAATTGCATCGATCGTTGGCTGGCGGTTTTCCACCAACAGGGGATTGGGAACACCGTTAGGGAAGTTGCCATCCGCCTCATGATGGACACGAATAAATTCGAAAGGCAGATGCGGCTCAAGCAAATCAACAACACGCCCCGCCCCGCCATTACCGGCGTTAACCACAATTTTCAGGGGCTTCAGCGATGACACATCCACATAGCTGAGCAAATGCTCAACATAGGCCGCACTGGTATCCAACGCTTCCAGCTTACCGCGCTCAGCAGCCGGCGCCGCAAACGTATTGCGCTCGGCCAGTGCTTTGATATCCAGCAGACCCGTATCACCACTAATGGGCTTGGAGCCCTCGCGCACGAATTTCATGCCATTGTAGTCTTTGGGGTTGTGGCTCGCAGTAACAGCAATGCCGCCATCCATGTCGGCGTGGGACGCCGCGAAGTAAATTTCCTCGGTCCCGCAAAGGCCGATATCATAAACATCTACCCCCGCGTCACGCAGACCGTCACTCAGCGCGCCTTTGATGGCTTCACTGCTAAGGCGAATATCGTGCCCCACTACGACCTTTTTCGGCTGAATCACCTCCGCGAAGGCGCGACCGATACGGTATGCAATGTCTTCATTCAACTGGTCGGGAATACGCCCACGCACGTCGTAGGCTTTAAAACAGCTTAATTCCTGCATAAGTACCTCAGCCCTGACCGTCTTCGTAAACATTCTCGTAAACGTAGTTAGTGGCCTCGATAAAGCCAGGCACACTGCCACAGTCAAAGCGGCGTCCGCGGAATTTGTAAGCCAGCACACAACCGTTCTGCGCCTGCGTCATCAGGGCATCGGTGAGCTGAATTTCTCCATTTTTACCGGGGGGCGTGTCACGAATAATGTCAAAAATATCCGGGGTCAGAATATAGCGGCCAATCACCGCCAAATTACTCGGCGCATCTTCCGGCTTGGGCTTCTCAACCATGTCTTTCACTCGGAACAGGCCATTCCCCATGTCATCGCCGGCAATGACACCGTACTTTTCGATGTTCTCCATCGGGACTTCCTGAATGGCGACAATGCTGCAGCGAAACTGGTTGTAGAGCTTCACCATTTGCGTCATGACACCGTCGTCGCCGGGGTTCACACACAAGTCGTCAGACAGGATTACGCCGAAGGCCTCGTTACCGACGAGACACTCGCCCGTCAAAATGGCATGCCCCAAGCCCTTCATCTCGCGCTGGCGGGTCATCATGAACGTGCCCTCACTCAACACCTTGCGGATGCTGGTCAGGTAGGACTCTTTGCTGGTGCCGGCAATCTGGTTTTCCAGTTCGAAGCTAATATCAAAATGATCAGCAATTGCCCGTTTGCCACGCCCGGTTACCAGCGCGATTTGGTTCAGTCCAGCTTCAATAGATTCTTCAACCCCGTACTGCACCAACGGCTTGTTCACGATCGGCAGCATTTCTTTGGGCATTGATTTTGTAGCTGGCAAGAAGCGGGTGCCGTAGCCGGCAACCGGGAAGAGGCATTTTCTAATCATAGTCAATCCTGTTGTTGTGATAAGCGACTCAATCCATAGTGAGTCCCACGCGTGAATTCTCCCAGCACAACTGGGAATGCGCAATCGCCGCACAGTCTAATGTGCGCGGCTTACCAATTTGTGACAGCAATCTTTGGGCCAATGTTGACATTTTTGTGTGCTCGAACGGGCCTTATGCTACTATGCGCGCAACTGTTTTCTCACTGAAAAGTCTTATTTCTCATGTCTCTTACCCATAAAAACAGCTTTACCAAAGAAGAACTCATCGACTGCGGACACGGCCGCCTTTTCGGCCCCGGCAACCCGCGACTGCCCGTCGACAACATGCTTATGCTAGACCGCATCACCCACATCAGCGGCGAGGGCGGCGAGTACGGCAAGGGGCAGCTGGTCGCCGAACTGGATATCCACCCGGACCTCTGGTTCTTCGACTGCCACTTTATCGATGACCCCGTTATGCCCGGCTGCCTCGGCCTGGATGCCATGTGGCAGCTGGTCGGTTTTTTTCTCGGCTGGCGCGGCAATGGCGGCAAGGGGCGCGCACTCGGCGCGGGTGAAATCAAGTTCACCGGACAAATTCTTCCGGATACCAAGCTGGTCACTTACACTTTGAACTTTAAACGCCTGATCGAGCGTAAGCTAGTCATGGGTATCGCCGATGGCGAAGTCGCTGTCGACGGCAAAGTGATCTACACCGCCAAGGATCTGCGGGTTGGCCTGTTCAAGGACGACGCCAACTTCGCCTGAGTCGCAGGCCGCAGTACAACACTCATAGAACTGAACACAGGACAATAACGAGGTAAACATGAAACGTGTTGTTGTAACCGGGATGGGTATCGTCTCCAGTATCGGCAATGATATCAGCCAGGCCCTCTCGTCACTGCAAAACGGCAGCTCCGGTATTCGCGCCAACGAGACCTATAAGGAAATGGGCTTTCGCAGCCAGATCTCTGGCTCGATTCGCGACCTGGACCTGAAAGAGCATATCGACCGCAAACAACTGCGCTTCATGGGCGACGCGGCAGCCTTCGCCTATGTCGCCATGCAAGAAGCCATTAATGATGCCGGGCTGGAAGAGAAAGACCTCGATAATGAGCGCACCGGCATTATCGCTGGCAGCGGCGGCGCCTCATCGGCCAACCTGATTGAATCCGCCGATATCGTCCGCGAACGCGGCGTAAAACGCGTCGGCCCCTACCGTGTTACCCAAACCATGGGCAGCACCGTTTCCGCCTGCTTGGCAACACCGTTCAAGATCAAAGGGGTCAACTACTCGATTTCTTCCGCCTGCGCCACCAGCGCACACTGTATCGGCAATGCCGCTGAGCTGATCCAGCTTGGCAAGCAAGACATTATCTTCGCCGGCGGTGGCGAAGAAGAACACTGGACACTAAGCTGCCTGTTCGACGCCATGGGCGCCCTGTCGACCAAGTACAATGACTCGCCGGAACAAGCCTCCCGGCCCTACGACGCCAATCGCGACGGCTTTGTCATCGCCGGCGGCGCGGGCATGGTCGTTCTGGAAGAGCTGGAACACGCCAAGGCCCGCGGTGCAAAAATTTACGGCGAACTGGTCGGCTACGGCGCCACCTCAGACGGCTATGATATGGTCGCGCCGAGCGGCGAGGGCGCAGCACGCTGCATGCGCTTAGCTCTGCAAGGCGTTGACAGCGATGTTGACTACATCAACTCCCACGGCACCTCGACCCCCGCAGGCGACATGCAGGAGCTGAAAGCCATTAAGCAAGCCTATGGCGAGCAGCCTATTCCGGTTATCGGTTCAACCAAATCGCTAGCCGGGCACTCTCTGGGCGCAACAGGTGTCCAAGAAGCCATCTTCTCGCTGCTGATGATGCAACACAATTTCATTGCCGCCTCAGCAAATATTGAGGAGCTGGACAGCGAGGCTGCCGGGATCCCCATTGCTACTGAGAAGCGCGAGAATGTGCAGCTCAATACCGTCATGTCGAACAGCTTTGGCTTTGGCGGCACCAATGCCAGCCTGGTGTTCAAACGCTACACAGACTGACCGCAAGGCAGAGAAACAAAAAGCCCGCTATTTAGCGGGCTTTTTTGTGCACGATCATTCAAGCAACGCTGACTACTCCACCCCGAGTTCTGCGAAGGGAATGTAGTCGACCCGATCGCCCCGACTTAGCGTCGTACCAATAGGTATTATCGCCAGCGCATTGCTGTAGGCCACCGACGTCAGCGCGCCAGAGCTCTGTTGAGGAAACAGACTGAGACGAGGACTGCCGTCCCGCTCCGATACCGTCACACGCAGGTATTCCTGACGGCTGCCGGCCTTCGGCCAGTCAAAGTCTGCCTCGGCAATACGCGTTTGCGGCAGGGGGGAAGCATAGCCCTGCATCGCCAGCAAATAGGGGCGAACCAGTAGACAGAAGGTGACGAAGCTGGATACCGGGTTGCCCGGCAAACCGAAAAACGGCACACCGTGAATATCGCCATAGGCCAGTGGCTTACCGGGTTTGATGGCCAGCCGCCAGACTTTCAGCGCGCCGAGCTTTTCGACCTGCGCCTTCACATGGTCTTCTTCGCCCACGGAGACACCACCGGTACTCAGCACCAGATCCGCATCGCGGGCCGCGCTCGTCAGTGCACTGGCCGTTGCCTCAGCACTGTCTGCGACCAGCCCCATATCCCGGACCTCGCAGCCCATTGATCGCAGCAACGAGGACAGCATCGGGCGATTACTGTTGTAGATTTGCCCGGCAGCCAGCGGCTCACCGGGAGATCGCAACTCATCGCCGGTCGACAGCAGCGCGACGCGAATCGGTCGCGACACTCGACACTCAGCAATACCCACCGATGCCAACAGCCCCACATCGACAGAGCTTAGACGCTTGCCCGCCGAGAGGAGCGACTGCCCGCGGCGAATATCTTGGCCCCTGGGGCGAATATGCTGGGCAGCCACAGGGCGGAGGTCGGTACAAAGCTGCTCATCCTCCAGCCAGCAATCCTCTTGAGCCAACACACAGTCCGCCCCCGGAGGAATCACCGCGCCAGTGAAGATACGTGCCGCAGTGCCCGGCATCAACGCCTCCGGGGCGGCGCCGGCAGGAACGCGTTGACTGACAGGCAGCGGACGACCGTCGAGCAGGTCCGCCCGCCGCACGGCATATCCGTCCATGGCACTATTGTCATGAGGAGGAACGTCCAAGGGGGCAGAGATATCTTCACGCAGAATGCGCCCGGCCGCCTCGGCAATCGAGCAAGGCTCCGTCGAGAGCAGTGACGCATCGCTCAACAACCGCTGCTGAACGGTGCCGACATCCTCCAGTAGTGCCATACTAATTGTGCGCCCGGGTATTCAGTACCCCGACAAAGTTGCAGGGCCGGTGGCGGCTGTCGAGCTGCTCGCGGATCAGTGATGTCCAGGCTGTGCGACAAGCGCCGGTAGAGCCTGGCATACAGAAAATGACTGTATTGTTGGCAAACCCAGCCAGCGCGCGCGACTGTATGGTTGAGGAGCCAATCTCGGTGTAGGAGACTGCGCGAAAGACTTCACCAAAGCCCTCAATCTGCTTGTCAAACAGTACTGAAACAGCTTCAGGGGTGGAATCCCGCCCGGAAAATCCGGTGCCACCGGTAACCAGCACAGCGTCAACCTGCGGGCTAGCGATCCAGGCCGAGATAACCGCGCGTATCTGGTAGATATCATCTTTGACGATCTGCTTATCAGTCAAGGTATGCCCTGCTTCCTGCAATGACTCGACCAGATAGGCGCCCGAGCTGTCGCTCGACTCGTCGCGGGTATCCGACACCGTCAACACGGCGAGCTTCAGGGGTATCAAGATATCAGAGGCACTCATTCGACGCGTCCTCACAAAGACTTTTTATTAATTTGGGCAGCCATGCCCGCCACGGCAACTGCTTGATACCAAAATTTCTCAGCAGGCGTTCACACTGCAACACCGGCAATTCAGCGGGCCAGTCCCAGCCGCGCGGATCCTCGACAATGTCGGGGGCATTGGCCAGGTACTGACTGGCGTGGGCATAGGCGATTTCAGCAAAGGCGTAGGCGCTGCAACTGCCACTGCTCTGGTAATGGTAAATTCCGCGACAGGGCGCACCGCAGGTTAACTGGTCGACCATGGCAGACAATACGCGCGCCAGATCACTGACCGGCGTAGGACAGCTCTGTCCTGCATTGCGCAAGCCGACAACCTCGCCGGCCATCAGGCTCTCGAGTAAGGCGGCCAGAAAATTCTCTCCCGAAGAAGCGATCAACGGGCCTGCTCGCAAGACCAGGGACTGGCAGGGGGCCGACAACAGCCCCTCTTCCATCTCTGCCAGTCGCTGAGCCTCAACGGTCATGGCTGCGGGGGTTACATTTTCGGTCAGCGCTGTGTCGGCATCCAAGCCCTCCAGCACCCGGGCATCGCTGATCGCGATATAGCATTGCAACCGCGACGCCAGTAATGACAGGAGATTCTTCTGAACCAGCGGCAGACCGGGGCCAACCGCCTCACCGGGTATCAACAGAGCATTGATAAGGATGGCGCCATCGGCCAACGCCGGGTCGGCGAGCAGTTCATCGGCGGAGAGCCGCTTCAGCGCTCGCCCCCGTGAACTCAGTTGACTATCCAGCGCAGTGGCGAGCGTGCGATCTTCGCACAACAACAGAACGCTCACTTAACACCCTCGTGTAAACGGAAGAAGCGATTCTCGTAGGCGACCGCTAAGCACTACGCACAGAGAAAGGCTATGCGTAAACATGAATTAAAACGGGATGTCGTCGTCGAAATCGTCAAAGCCACCGGCCGGCGGCTGTGCTGCAGGCGCCTGCTGAGGTGCTGGGCGCTGTTGAGCCTGCGGAGGTGCCTGACGGCGTTGCTGCTGTGGAGCCGGCGCCTGATTATAACTGTCATCGCCATAGCCGCCGCCCATACTACCGCCACCGCGGCTGTCGAGCATTTGCATCTCGGCCGCAACGATCTCGGTGGTATAACGATCCTGCCCACTTTGATCCTGCCATTTGCGGGTGCGCAGCGAGCCTTCCACGTAAACCTTGGAACCTTTCTTCAGGTATTCACCCGCGATCTCAGCCAAACGGTTGAAAAACACCACGCGGTGCCACTCGGTACGCTCCTGGGGCTGACCGGTCTGCTTGTCCTTCCAGCTTTCACTGGTAGCAAGCGTAACGTTGGTGACCGCGCCACCCGAGGGCATGTATCGGGTTTCGGGGTCCTGCCCCAGATTTCCGACCAAGATTACTTTGTTTATCCCACGCGCCATGCGCTGTCTCCTGTTATTTGTCTGCTGTTCAAGCCCTGCGACGAAAACTCACTATACCGGATAGAGGCCGAAGGCGTCATTACTCGTGCACGTCGATTCCGGCTGGCAAGAGCTTGGTATCGAAGCCCTGTTCAACGCGCAAATAGGCTTGCGACTGCGGTTCGAAAACCGTCATATCCATGGCTCCGGGTAAAGCGAGAACTTCACTTTTGAGTCGATCCGCCGTCCACTCCCCGCTGTGCCAGCGCAAGCTCAGGCTGATATTACGCGCAGGCAGCGCCATGTGCCGCGTGCATAACAACCAGACCACCGCCGCCAGCGCCGCCGCGAGAAAGACCGCGGCTTCGCCCCAGTGGCCCAGCAGCCAACCGCCCAGTGCACCGCCGCAAAAAGCCCCGAGGAATTGAAAGCTGGCAAAAACCCCCATCGCCGTGCCCTTACCTCCGGCATAAGCAATGCGACTCAGCAAGGCAGGCAGCGAGGCCTCGAGGTAGTTAAACCCCGTGAAGAATATCAACAGGACAACCGTGACCGTCAGCAGCGTTGTCGGCATGACAGCCGCCGCCAGCTCAATCAGAATCAGCAAGATGATGGCGATACGCAGCATGCGGGTATGCCATTGGCGCGTCTCTGCCACAATAATGCCCGGCACCATTAATACAAAGGCACCAGCCATCACGGGGAGATACATATACCAGTGATGCTCGGGAACCATTCCGAGATCCTGCAGCCTGCCGGGAATAATCAGAAACAGCGCCATCATGGCGGCATGCAGTACAAACACCCCAATGTTCAACCGCATCAGGTCCGGCGTCTGCAAGCACCTTATCAGCATACCCGCCAGGGGCTGGCTTCTCGGATCACGCAACTGCACCTGCGGCGACGGGATCAGCGTCAAGGTGATCACCACACCAACCCCGGCGAGCGCAGCCGTAACCAAAAACAATCCGGAAATTCCCGCTACCGAGGCGATTCCGGGACCAATGACCATCGCTATCCCGAACGAGACACCGATACTCATGCCGATTACCGCCATCGCCTTGCTGCGATGCTGCTCTCGGGTCAAGTCGGCAACAGTCGCGGTGAGGGTACTGGCAATAGCTCCAGCTCCCTGCAACAAGCGCCCCAGGATCACAGTAAAAATTGACTCCGCTGACGCTGCCAGCAGACCGCCGGCGGCAAACAGCAGCAAGCCACCGATGATGACCGGCTTGCGACCGACACGGTCAGACAGCATACCCAACGGGATTTGTAGCAGCGCCTGCCCCAGACCATAGATCCCGAGCGCCAAGCCAACCAGCACCGGCGTACTCAAGGCGTAGTCAGCGGCGTACAGCGGCAATACGGGCAGCAGCATGAACAAGCCCAGCATGCGGAATACATACAGACAGGCCAAGGCGGCAACAGCACGACGCTCAAGCGCAGACATCGACGAAGGGGGATTCAAAAGTGGAGTTGTCCTGAATCGAGAAGTTAATCCGGCCCGTAGTCTATCAGTTCAGGACGGGCTAAAAAACCGTAGCAATAAGCCGCTTTGGACTTTGCGCCCCCTTCAAACAGGCCCGTATAATGGGCCGTTTATCCAGACGGGATTATCAATGGATCGGATTATCGTTCGCGGGGCTCGCACCCACAATCTGAAAAACATCGACCTGGAAATCCCCCGCGACAAACTGGTGGTCATCACCGGCTTATCCGGCTCGGGAAAATCTTCGCTCGCCTTCGATACGCTATACGCAGAAGGCCAGCGGCGCTATGTGGAATCCCTGTCGACCTACGCCAGGCAGTTTCTGTCAATGATGGAAAAGCCGGATGTCGACCATATCGACGGGCTCTCGCCAGCTATTTCCATTGAGCAGAAGTCGACGTCACACAACCCGCGCTCTACCGTCGGAACGATTACCGAGATATACGACTACCTCCGACTGCTCTTCGCACGTGTTGGCGAGCCGCGCTGCCCAGACCACGACGCGCCACTCGCCGCCCAAACCGTCAGCCAAATGGTCGACACGGTTCTGGCACAACCGGAAGGCAGCAAGCTGATGCTGCTCGCCCCCGTCATCAAAAATCGCAAAGGCGAACATCTCCACGTGCTCGACAAACTGCGCAGCCAGGGCTTCGTCAGGGCGCGCATAGACGGCATTGTCGTAGACCTGGACGACGCGCCAGAGCTGGACAAAAAGAAGAAGCACAGCATCGACGTGGTCGTCGACCGCTTCAAGGTAAGAGATGATCTCGCCCAACGACTGGCTGAGTCCTTCGAAACGGCGCTTGAGCTAAGCGACGGCATCGCCAGCATTGCCGACATGGATGCACGCGACGCTCCCGAACTGAACTTTTCTGCCAAGTTTGCCTGTCCTCACTGCGGCTACAGCCTCAGCGAGCTCGAACCGCGACTGTTCTCCTTTAACAGCCCTCAAGGCGCCTGCGGCAGCTGCGACGGGCTCGGCATCCGCCAGTATTTCGATGAAGCAATGATCGTCCAGCACCCCGAGGCCAGCCTGTCTACTGGTGCGATCCGCGGCTGGGATCGCCGCAGCGTTTACTATTTTCACATGCTGCAATCGCTTGCCGATCACTACGGCTTCGACATTGACGCCCCCTTCGAAGAACTGTCAAAAGCGCATCAGAAAGCCATTCTTCACGGCAGCGGTGACGAAGAAATCAGTTTCACCTACATCAATGACAGGGGCGACAGCTTCCAAAGAAAGCATCGCTTTGAGGGCGTCATCCCCAACATGGAACGGCGCTACCGCGATACCGAGTCCCAGACGGTGCGCGAAGAGCTCGCCAAGTATCTCAGCACCCACTCCTGCCCTGACTGCAAGGGGACTCGCCTGCGCCGCGAAGCGCGGCATGTGTTCATCGACGACAACACGCTGCCAGATATTACGGAAATGCCGGTCGGCAAAGCACAGCAATATTTCAGCGAGCTGGCACTGACAGGTCGCCGCGCACAGATCGCTGAAAAAATTCTCAAGGAAATTAATGATCGCCTGCGCTTCCTCGTCGACGTTGGCCTCAACTATCTCAGCCTCAGCCGCAGTGCCGACACACTGTCCGGCGGCGAAGCGCAACGCATCCGTCTCGCCAGCCAAATTGGCGCCGGACTGGTCGGCGTGATGTACATTCTCGACGAACCCTCCATAGGGCTGCATCAACGCGATAACGAGCGACTGCTCAATACGCTCCGTCACCTTCGGGATATCGGCAATACGGTGATTGTGGTGGAACACGATGAGGATGCGATTCGCACGGCCGACCACATTATTGACATCGGTCCACGCGCCGGTGTCCACGGCGGCCAGGTTGTCGCCGAGGGTGACCTCGACGCCATTCTCAACAACAAAAACTCGCTCACCGGCGACTACCTCAGCGGGCGTCGCGCCATCGCTCTCCCGGAGCAACGCCACCAGCCGGATCCGAAGCGCTACCTTCACCTGGAAGGCGCAATCGGTAATAACCTGCGAGACGTGAACCTGAACATCCCACTCGGATTGATGACCTGCATTACCGGCGTCTCCGGCTCCGGCAAGTCGACACTGATCAACCACACCCTCTACCCAATAGCCGCTACCACGCTGAACGGCGCGACAACGCTCAAACCCGCCCCCTATGCAGATATCCGGGGCCTGGAGCTCGTCGACAAGTGTATCGATATTGACCAAAGCCCTATTGGCAGAACGCCTCGTTCCAATCCAGCAACCTATACAGGGATCTTCACGCCCATCCGTGAACTGTTCGCCGGCACACAGGAAGCCCGCTCCCGCGGTTACAAAGTGGGGCGCTTCAGCTTTAACGTGAAGGGCGGCCGCTGCGAAGCCTGCCAGGGAGACGGCGTCACCAAAGTGGAAATGCACTTCTTGCCAGATATCTATGTGGCTTGCGAAATCTGTCAAGGCAAACGCTATAACCGGGAAACACTGGACATTCTTTACAAGGGAAAAAATATTCACGAAGTACTGGAAATGACAGTGGAGGATGCCAATAGCTTCTTCGAGAATGTCCCAGCCATCGCCAAAAAACTGCAAACATTAATGGATGTTGGTCTGAGCTATATTCGGTTAGGCCAAGCCGCCACCACCCTGTCCGGGGGCGAAGCCCAGCGGGTCAAACTCGCCAAAGAACTGTCGAAGCGAGACACCGGAAAAACCCTTTATATTTTGGATGAGCCGACCACCGGCCTGCATTTTGAAGACATTCAGCTATTACTTAGCGTTCTTCACCGGCTGCGCGATCACGGCAACACCGTCGTTGTCATTGAACACAACCTGGACGTGATCAAAACCGCAGACTGGCTGATCGACCTCGGCCCCGAAGGCGGCAGTGGCGGCGGGCAAATCATTGCCGAAGGGACACCCGAACACGTCGCCGAACAACCTCAGTCACATACCGGACAATTTCTCAAACCGCTGCTGCAGCGCTAAACAAGCGCTCAACCCCAAAACGAAAACGCAGACCAAAAAAAAGCCGGCAATGCCGGCTTTTTTTATAGACGCGAAGAGGGTTTACTCTTCGTCGTCCTCCACCTCGTCAGCAACAGGGCGGTCAACCAGTTCAACATAGGCCATAGGCGCTTTGTCACCAGTACGCAGCCCGCACTTCATGATGCGGATGTAACCGCCGGGACGCGCCGCGTAACGGGGACCCAGTTCGTTGAACAGCTTACCAACAGCTTCGTCGCTACGCAGACGGGCAAAGGCCAGACGGCGGTTGGCAACACTGTCAGTTTTAGCCAAAGTAATGAGGGGCTCCGCGTGGCGGCGCAACTCTTTGGCTTTTGGCAGAGTCGTTTTGATCAGTTCGTGCTCTACCAATGAAGCCGTCATGTTGCGAAACATCGCTTTGCGATGCGAGCTGTTGCGGTTCAGTTGACGTCCGCTATGACGATGACGCATGGCTTTTTCCTTTAATAAACGTTGCTATCTCAGCAAAATAATCTGTGATTCCGGCGCTTACGCCAGAACCCGGTCGTCGTTTCTCAGGCTAGCAGGGGGCCAGTTATCCAGGCGCAGGCCCAGAGACAGTCCACGAGACGCCAGCACATCTTTGATTTCGGTCAGAGACTTCTTACCCAGGTTCGGCGTCTTCAGCAGCTCAACTTCAGTGCGCTGAACCAGATCACCGATGTAATAAATGTTCTCGGCCTTCAGGCAGTTTGCACTGCGCACTGTCAGCTCAAGGTCATCTACCGGGCGAAGCAGAATCGGATCGACTTCATTTTCTTCACGAGAGGGCTCTTTCTCGCCTTCGCTTTCCAGATCGACAAACACCGCCAGCTGCTGCTGCAGGATAGTCGCGGCGCGACGGATCGCTTCTTCGGGATCGATAGTACCGTTGGTTTCGAGATCCAGAACCAGCTTGTCCAGGTCGGTACGCTGTTCTACACGAGCGCTCTCAACCACATAGCTTACGCGGCTGATCGGGCTGTAGCTGGCGTCCAGCTGCAGACGACCAATAGAACGGGTTTCTTCCTCGCCACCGTTACGCACGTCGGCGGGCACGTAGCCGCGGCCGCGGGCAATCGTCAGACGCATGTTCAACTCACCACCGGAATTCAGGTTAGCGATGACATGATCTTTATTGACGATTTCCACTTCATGGTCAGTGTGAATATCACCAGCTGTTACCGGGCCTTCACCTTTCTTGCTCAGGCTGAGTACGGCTTGGTCTTTACCGTGCAGAACCACGGCGACCTCTTTCAGGTTCAGCAGGATTTCAATAACGTCTTCCTGCACACCTTCCATCGCGCTGTACTCATGCAGTACACCGTCGATCTCCGCTTCAGTTACCGCACAACCAGGCATGGAAGACAGCAAAATACGGCGCAGGGCGTTGCCCAGAGTATGTCCGAAACCGCGCTCGAGAGGTTCCAGAGTAACTTTGGCGCGCGTCTGGCCCAGCTCTTCGACCTGAATCACACGCGGTGTTAAAAATTCATTCACTGCACTTTGCATAGGTCACCTGTAGTGAGAATGTCCTGAAGGAAACTTACTTCGAGTAAAGCTCAACGATCAGTTGTTCGTTGATCTCTGAAGACAAGTCGCTACGGTCTGGTGCATTTTTGAAAACAGCTTCCATTTTGTCGCTGTTAACATCAATCCAAGACACATCGCCGCGCTGAGCGGCCAATGCCAGTGCAGATTGAACACGCAGTTGTTTCTTCGCTTTTTCGCGCAGATTGATGACGTCGCCCGGCTGTACCTGGTATGACGGTACGTTAACGGTTTGGCCATTCACCAAAATGCCTTTGTGAGATACCAACTGACGAGATTCGGCACGCGTAGAGCCGAAACCGATGCGGTATACCACGTTGTCCAAACGGCTCTCGAGGTATTGCAGCAGGTTCTCACCGGTTGCACCTTTTTTGCTCGCCGCTTTTTTGTAGTAGCTACGGAACTGCTTTTCCAGAACGCCGTACATACGACGAACCTTTTGCTTTTCACGCAACTGAACGCCGTAATCAGACAGACGACCGCGACGTGCACCGTGCATACCCGGCGCGTTTTCCGCCTTGCACTTTGAGTCCAGCGGACGTACGCCGCTCTTCAGGAACAGGTCAGTGCCTTCCCGTCTTGCTAATTTACAGCTTGGGCCCAGATATCTAGCCATGCTTCATATTCCTCAACTGTTAATTACACGCGACGTTTCTTGGGAGGACGGCAACCATTGTGGGGGATGGGCGTCACGTCTGTGATATTGGTGATCTTGTAACCGCAGTTATTCAGCGCACGCACTGCAGACTCACGGCCAGGGCCAGGTCCTTTAACTTCTACGTCCAGATTTTTCAGACCATAATCTTTCGCCGCGTTACCTGCGCGCTCTGCAGCAACCTGTGCCGCAAAGGGGGTGCTCTTACGAGAGCCGCGGAAGCCACTGCCGCCGGCAGTCGCCCAGCTCAGGGTGTTACCCTGACGGTCTGTGATGGTGATGATGGTATTGTTGAAGGACGCATGAATATGCGCCACGCCATCGACAACAGTCTTTTTGACTTTTTTGCGAGGCGCTTGCTTGCCTGGTTTAGCCATTCTAATTTCCTGCTTCTAATATCAACACTACACTATCGGTGTAGCTACACTAAAGGCGCGTTGCAGACTGCAATTACTTGCGGATCGGCTTGCGAGGACCTTTACGCGTACGCGCGTTTGTCTTGGTACGCTGACCGCGCAGGGGAAGCCCTTTACGGTGACGCAGACCGCGGTAGCAACCGAGGTCCAGCAGACGCTTGATGTTCATAGACACTTCACGACGCAGATCACCTTCGACAGTCATCTTGGCGATGGCGTTACGCAGTGAATCCAGTTGATCTTCAGAAAGATCAGCGATTTTTGCATCTTCCGCGATATTATTGCCGGCACACAGCTGCTTAGCTGTGGTACGACCGATTCCGTAGATGTAAGTCAACGAAATAACGGCGTGCTTGTTATCTGGTATGTTAACACCCGCGATACGAGCCATTCAGATTACTCCAATTAAAGCTATAACTGTTAACGCTTGACAAAATCTGGCCCGCCAAACAGACCACCGCGCGAAAGGCGCAGTAGTCTATCCGCATGCGACCTTGGTTTCAAGGCCAGCGGCCAAATTTTGCTCAGCCCTGCCGCTGCTTATGGCGGGGTTCCGCGCTACAAATAACGCGAACGACACCTTTGCGACGAACGATTTTGCAGTTGCGGCAAATCTTTTTTACCGAAGCGCGAACTTTCATGACGATACTCCAAACAATGTGCGCCGCTGTGATTAGCGGGCACCGCTACCGTAGTTTTTAAGGTTTGCTTTTTTCATCACCGAATCGTACTGGTGAGACATCATGTGTGATTGCACCTGGGCCATGAAATCCATCACCACCACGACAACAATCAACAATGATGTACCGCCAAGATAGAACGGCACATTCCACATGACCACCAAGAACTGCGGCAGCAAACACACGCCAGCTATGTACAGCGAGCCAAACATGGTCAGGCGAGTCAGCACGCCATCGATGTAATTGGCCGTCTGTTTACCGGGGCGAATTCCTGGCAAAAACGCGCCCGAACGTTTCAGGTTATCTGCGACTTCATCAGGGTTGAACATCAACGCCGTATAGAAGAAACAGAAGAAAACAATTAACGCTGTGAACAGAATGATATTCAGTGGCTGGCCCGGCCCGATTGCCAGAGCAAGCTCCTGAAGCCATTCCATGCCTTCACCACTCTGGCCGACCCACTGCGCGATAGACGCAGGGAAGAGCAGAATCGAGCTGGCGAATATAGCCGGGATAACACCCGCCATATTCACCTTCAGCGGCAGGTGACTCGACTGCGCCTGATACATCCGGTTACCGCGCTGCTGCTTAGCATAGTTCACCGTAATTCGACGCTGCCCTCGCTCGATGAACACCACCAGATAAATCACGGCGATGGCCAGAACCAGGATAGCCAGCAGCACCAGTATATTCAGTTCGCCCTGGCGCGCCTGCTCCAGGGACTGTCCTACTGCTGATGGAAGCCCGGCGACAATACCCGCAAAGATCAGCATGGAAATACCATTGCCGATACCGCGCTCGGTAACCTGCTCACCCAGCCACATCATAAACACCGCACCGGTAACCAATGAAACCACCGCGGTGAAATAGAAGCTCAGGTCGGCATTAAAGGCCAAACCCTGGTTAGCCAGGCCAACGGTCATCCCGGTCGCCTGCAGAAGTGCGAGGGCCACGGTCAAATAACGTGTGTACTGCGTTATTTGACGACGTCCTGCCTCGCCTTCCTTTTTAAGCGCCTCAAGCTGCGGGCTTACGGCCGACATCAGCTGCATAATGATCGATGCAGAAATGTACGGCATGATACCCAGCGCGAGAATACTCATGCGCTCAAGAGCACCACCCGAGAACATGTTAAACAGCCCAAGAACGGTGCCCTGGTTCTGATTAAACAATGCGGCGAGTTGATCCGGATTAATGCCAGGCACCGGAATATGGGTACCGATGCGATAAACGATTATCGCCAATAACAGAAAACGAAGGCGAGCCATGAGCTCGCCTAGTCCGGACTGCTTTCCAGTTGTCAGGGGACTGGATTTCGCCATGGGGTTATCCCTATTCCTCGACTTTACCGCCGGCTTTTTCGATCGCTTCGCGAGCACCTTTGGTGACAGCGAGACCTTTGATAGTCACTGCTTTAGTCACATCACCAGACAGGAATACTTTCGCGCGCTCGATGTTATTGCTGATCAGGTCAGCGCGTTTCAGCGCATCCAGATCGATCACATCTTCTGCAACGGCATTCAGCTCAGAAGTACGGATCTGAGCAGTCACCGCTGCCAGACGAGAGGTGAAGCCGTATTTGGGCAGACGCTTTTGCAGCGGCATTTGGCCACCCTCGAAACCGGGACGAACGCTGCCGCCGGAACGAGACTTCAAACCTTTGTGACCACGGCCAGCGGTTTTACCCAGACCACTACCGATACCGCGTCCTACCCGCTTGCCGTCTTTAACGCGGCCGGGTGCGGGACTCAGCGTGTTCAAACGCAACTCGCTCATTGTTTAACCCTCAACACGTACCAGATAGTTAACTTTATTGATCATGCCACGTACCGACGGCGTATCTTCCACCTCTACGGTGTGACCGATACGGCGCAGACCCAGTCCTGCTACGCAGGCTTTGTGTGACTTCAAGCGGCCCGCGATAGAGCGAACCTGTGTAACTTTAATCTTGCTCATAACAAATCCTGCCCTTGTCTTAGCCCAGGATCTCTTCTACTGACTTGCCACGCTTAGCCGCGACTTCTTCAGGAGAAGAAATGCTTTGCAGTCCTTTGATGGTTGCACGCACTACGTTAACTGGGTTGGTAGAGCCGTAGCACTTAGCCAGTACGTTGTGAACACCGGCAATCTCCAGTACCGAACGCATCGCACCACCGGCGATAACACCCGTACCTTCAGAGGCTGGCTGCATGTATACCTTGGACGCACCGTGCACACCTTTAACAGGGTACTGGATCGTGTCGCCTTTGATATCTACCTGCACCATGTTGCGGCGGGCAGCTTCCATCGCTTTCTGGATGGCGACAGGCACTTCACGAGCCTTGCCGCGACCAAAACCGACTTTGCCGTTGCCATCACCCACTACAGTCAATGCGGTGAAGCTGAAGATACGACCGCCTTTGACCACTTTGGCAACACGGTTAACCTGAACCAGTTTTTCCTGGAGGCCTTCAGTGTTTGCTTTGTCTTTCTGCTCGTTATACGCCATCGCCTAAACCTTAGAATTCCAATCCACCTTCACGGGCAGCATCTGCCAGCGCTTTTACTCGACCGTGGAAACGGAATCCACTACGGTCGAAAGCAACCTTTGTAACACCTGCAGCTTTCGCACGATCTGCGATCAGCTTGCCGACGCCAGCTGCCGCTGCAACATTACCCGTAGCAGTGCCACGCAGATCTTTGTCCAGTGTCGAAGCACTGGCCAGAACGCGGTCACCTTCAGCGGCAATCAGTTGCGCATACATATGGCGCGGGGTGCGATGAATGCACAGACGAACCGCACGCAATTCGCGAATCTTAGCGCGAGCACGACGGGCACGACGTAATCTTGAAACTTTCTTATCGCTCATATGCTAGCCTTTACTTTTTCTTCGCTTCTTTACGACGAATGACTTCGTCATCGTAGCGAACACCTTTACCTTTGTAGGGCTCGGGCGGACGGAAGGCGCGGATTTCCGCAGCTACCTTGCCGAGAACCTGCTTGTCATTCCCGCTCAGCACAATTTCTGTCTGGCTGGGAGTTTCTGCCGTAACACCTTCGGGCAGATCGTAGTCAATGGGGTGAGAGAAACCCAGCACCAGATTGACTGACTTACCGCTTGCTTTCGCACGATAACCAACACCGTTCAGGACCAGCTTGCGCTGAAAGCCTTCGCTAACGCCAATTACCATGTTGTTGGTCAGTGCACGAGTGGTACCCGCCATTGCCCAACCGTCTTTTGCACCTTCACGCGCAGCGAACACGAGCTGGCCGTCTTCCTGCTTCACATCGACGGACCCATGCAAAGGCATAGACATAGAACCATTCTTGCCTTTTACCGCAATGCTGTCGGCGCCGAGTTTGACTTCAACCCCCTTGGGGATAGTCACTGGACTTTTCGCTACTCTGGACATTTCAGAAACTCTTCTAACCGTCGATTTAGAATACAGTGCAGAGCACTTCGCCACCCACACCTGCAGCACGTGCGGCACGGTCAGTCATCACACCACGGCTGGTGGAGACAATGGCAATTCCCAAGCCTGCGCGAACAGACGGCAGCTCATCTTTACCTGCGTAAGAGCGCAGACCAGGGCGGCTTACGCGCTGGATCTCTGCAATTACCGGCTCACCTTGGAAGTACTTCAGCTCAAGGGTCAGAATAGCTTTACCGCCGTTCTCGTCCACACGCGAAGCACTGATATAACCTTCTTGCTCAAGTACATTAGCCACAGCTTTTTTCAGCTTTGAAGACGGCATTTGTACTTCGGTCTTCCCGGCCATTTGAGCGTTGCGAATACGGGTCAGCATATCCGCCAAAGGGTCTTGCATGCTCATGTTTTGCTCCCATTAATCGCCGCGTTTATCGCGCGACAGCAAAATTCTCAAACTTACCAGCTGGCCTTAACCAGACCGGGCACATCGCCACGCATTGCAGCTTGACGCAGTTGGTTACGGCACAGACCAAACTTACGGTAAACGCCGTGCGGACGGCCGGTTACCTGACAGCGACGACGCTGACGAATCGGACTGGCATCACGTGGAAGCTTCTGCAGTTTTACTTGCGCGTCCCACTTTTCTTCATCACTGCTGTTAACGCTGGCGATGATTGCTTTCAGTTCAGCACGCTTAGCGGCGTACTTGGCGACTGCGCGAGCACGTTTAGCTTCGCGCGCTTTCATTGACTGCTTTGCCATGTCACTAACCCCTTAAGCTTTGAACGGGAAGTTGAACGCTTTCAGCAGCGCACGACCTTCGTCGTCGTTGCGAGCTGAAGTGGTAATGGTGATATCCAGACCACGCAGCGTATCTACTTTGTCGTAATCGATTTCCGGGAAAATGATCTGCTCAGTCACGCCCATCGCGAAGTTACCGCGACCGTCGAATGACTTAGGGCTGATACCACGGAAGTCACGAACACGCGGAATGGCAACACTGATCAGGCGATCCAGAAATTCATACATGCGCTCACGACGCAGCGTTACCTTGGCACCAATGGGCCAGCCATCGCGGATCTTGAAACCAGCGATAGACTTACGTGCCTTAGTAACAACCGGCTTTTGACCACTGATTTTTTCAAGGTCAGCCAGTGCCGCTTCAAGCACTTTCTTGTCGCCAGCCGCTTCACCTACACCCATGTTCAGAGTGATTTTGGTAATGCGGGGCACTTCCATCGGGTTTTCCAGGCCAAGCTCTTCGATGAGCTTCGCACGCAACTCGTTGTTGTACAGTTCGCTTAATCGTGCCATTTCTCTACTAACCCCTACGCGTCGATCGCTTCGCCGCTGGATTTAAATACGCGGGTTTTGCTGCCGTCTTCGGCGACCTTAAAGCCCACCCGATCCGCCTTGTTAGTCGACGGGTTGTAAATCGCCACGTTAGACACCTGGATGGGCGCCTCTTTCTCGACGATACCGCCTGCAACGCCCAGTTGAGGATTGGGGCGCTGGTGCTTTTTGATCATATTGATGCCGGAGACCAGCACACGGCTTTCATCCAGTACTTTCTGTACCTTGCCGCGTTTGCCTTTGTCTTTACCGGTTAAGACGATCACTTCGTCTTCACGTTTAATCTTGCGCATTATGCTGACCTCAGTCTTCTCTCTGCGTACCCGTTACAGTACTTCGGGCGCCAGGGAGATAATCTTCATGAACTTCTCACCACGCAGTTCGCGGGTTACCGGCCCAAAAATACGGGTGCCGATGGGCGCCAAATTGTTGTTCAGCAGTACTGCGGCGTTATCGTCGAACTTGATCAGCGAACCATCGCCACGACGAACACCTTTTTTGGTGCGAACTACAACCGCTGTCATGACCTGACCTTTTTTCACTTTGCCGCGAGGAATTGCCTCTTTGACAGTGACTTTGATCAGATCGCCGACACGCGCATAGCGACGGTGTGAGCCGCCAAGCACCTTGATGCACATAACGCGACGTGCGCCACTGTTATCTGCAACTTCCAAATAGCTTTCTGTTTGAATCATTTCTTACTCCAAAGCAGTCAACTGTGCATCAAGCTTGAACACAGGCCGCCGGCCAAATTAAATCTGGTTAGCCGTCTCTTCAACACGCAGCAGCGTCCAAGACTTACTCTTAGACAGAGGGCGTGTTTCACAAACTGTTACCACGTCTCCCGCCTTGCACTGATTGTCTTCATCATGCGCGTGGATCTTGGAAGAACGAGTGATGTACTTACCGTAGATCGGGTGCTTAACACGACGCTCGATCAGTACAGTGATGGTTTTATCCATCTTGTCGCTCACAACTTTACCGGTGGCGGTACGAGCGCTCTTTGCTGCTTCTGACATTGTTAGTTACCTGCCTTTTCTTGGAGCACAGTCTTGATGCGTGCAATTTCACGACGAGTCTGCTTCAGCAGATGTGTCTGCGCCAACTGGCCGGTGCTTTCCTGCATGCGCAGCTTGAACTGCTCTTCAAGCAGCTGCAGCAGTTGCGCGTTGAGCTCGTCAACGGACTTTTCGCGTAATTCGATAGCCTTCATTACATCACCACCCGCTTAACAAATGTGGTTGGTACCGGAATCTTAGCCGCTGCCAAAGCGAATGCTTCACGCGCCAGCTCTTCGGGCACGCCTTCCACTTCGTACAGCACCTTACCGGGCTGAATTTGGGCAACCCAATATTCAACGTTACCCTTACCTTTACCCTGACGAACCTCAAGAGGCTTTTCAGTGATTGGCTTATCTGGGAACACGCGAATCCAGATTTTACCGCCACGCTTAATGTGGCGAGTCATGGCACGACGAGCGGCTTCGATCTGACGAGCAGTGATGCGGCCACGGCCGACAGCTTTCAGACCGAAATCACCAAAGCTGACCCGGCTGCCGCGCTCTGCCAGACCGCGATTGCGGCCCTTCTGTACCTTGCGAAACTTTGTGCGCTTCGGCTGTAACATGTGCGTAACCCTTACTCTGAAACTTTCTTAGCCTTGGCTTCGACTGCCTCGTTTCTGGATCCCAGGATTTCACCCTTAAAGATCCACACCTTGACACCGATGATGCCGTAGGTGGTCGATGCCTCGTGTGTCGCGTAATCGATGTCGGCACGCAGAGTGTGCAGGGGCACACGGCCTTCGCGATACCACTCGGTACGCGCAATTTCTGCACCGCCAACACGGCCGCTGACCTGAACCTTGATGCCTTCAGCACCTTGGCGCATGGCGTTCTGAACGACGCGCTTCATCGCGCGGCGGAACATCACTCGGCGCTCCAGCTGCTGAGCAACGTTCATTGCAACCAGCTTGGCATCCAGATCCGGCTTGCGAACTTCTTCGATGTTGATGTGCACGGGCACTGACATACGATCGCTGAGCTCTTTGCGCAGCTTCTCAACATCTTCGCCTTTTTTACCGATCACGATACCGGGGCGCGCAGTGTGAATGGTCACGCGAGCAGTTTGCGCGGGACGCTCAATCACGATACGGCTTACAGATGCGTGCGACAGCTTTTCTTCCAGGTACTCACGAACCTGAAGATCAGTGACCAGTTGCTTCGCATACTGTTTGCTGCCTGCATACCAGACAGAGTTGTGATCTTTTACGATTCCCAGCCGGATGCCGGTCGGGTGTACTTTCTGACCCATTTGGTCTCTCCTACTAACCTTCGCCGTCGGCTACTTTGATCGTGATATGGCAAGACCGCTTGAGAATGCGATCGGCCCGGCCTTTTGCACGGGGACGAAGACGCTTCATAGTCATGCCTTCGTCTACAAAAATCGTCGATACACGCAGCTCATCAACGTCAGCACCTTCGTTGTGCTCGGCGTTGGCGATTGCAGAGTTCAGCACCTTTTTAAGGATGCTGGCTGCTTTCTTAGGGCTGAACGTCAACAGATCCAGCGCCTCTTCAACACCCTTGCCGCGAATTTGGTCAGCAACCAAACGGGCTTTCTGGGCGGATATACGTGCGCCTTTTAAACGTGCCGCTACTTCCATCGTCTATGCCTCTCCCAGCGCAAGCTTAACGCTTGGCCTTTTTATCAGCCACATGACCCTTGTAAGTCCGGGTAGCGGCGAATTCACCCAATTTGTGCCCAACCATGTCCTCGGTAACCATAACCGGAACATGCTGACGACCGTTGTGTACCGCGATGGTCAGGCCGACCATCTCGGGGAGAATCATGGAACGACGCGACCAGGTTTTGATCGGACGACGATCGTTTTTCTCAACCGCTACTTCCACCTTCTTCAAAAGATGAAGGTCGATGAACGGTCCTTTTTTCAATGAACGTGGCACAAGCTAATCCTCTTTACTCTGATTGCGCGTTTACTTTCTGCGATCACGCACAATCAGCTTATCTGTACGCTTATTTTTACGGGTCTTATACCCTTTGGTCGGCACACCCCAAGGTGTAACAGGATGACGACCACCAGAAGTACGACCTTCACCACCACCGTGTGGGTGATCAACGGGGTTCATCGCAACACCGCGAACGGTGGGACGAACGCCGCGCCAACGCGCCGCACCGGCTTTACCCAACTTGCGCAGGCTGTGCTCGCTGTTAGATACCTCGCCCAACGTAGCGCGGCACTCAGCCAGAATCTTGCGCATTTCGCCGCTGCGCAGGCGCACAGTGGCATATTGGCCTTCACGAGCGACCAACTGCACAGAAGCGCCGGCACTACGCGCGATCTGCGCACCTTTACCTGGCTTCATCTCGATGCAGTGAATCGTGCTACCCACTGGGATGTTACGCAGCGGCAGGGTGTTACCCGCCTTAATCGGCGCCGCTTCACCAGAGAACAGCTCATCACCAGCAGATACACCTTTGGGAGCGATGATGTAACGACGCTCACCGTCGGCATATTTCAGCAATGCAATAAACGCAGTACGGTTCGGATCGTATTCCAGGCGCTCAACAACAGCGGGAATACCGTCTTTGTTGCGCTTGAAATCGATCAGGCGATAGTGCTGCTTGTGACCACCACCAACGTGACGCGTAGTAATACGGCCTTTGTTGTTACGACCGCCGTTACGCGACTGACTCTCTACCAACGCCTTGTGAGGTGCACCCTTGTGCAGCTCCGCGTTAACTACGCGAACAACGAAGCGGCGGCCAGGAGAAGTCGGTTTACTTTTAACAATTGCCATTTGACTCAGCTCCAGACTTATTCCGCGACTGCAAAGTCGATTTCCTGACCTTGCACCAGGCTTACATAAGCCTTCTTCCAATTCGGCTTTTTGCTCAAACCAAAGCGATTGCGCTTCACTTTGCCTTTCATATTCACGGTGCGAACGTCAACCACTTCGACCTTGAACAGCTTTTCTACGGCATGCTTGATTTCAAGCTTGGTAGCCGTCGGCAAAACTTTGAACACCACTTGATTGCCAGCTTCGGCACTCATTGCACTTTTTTCAGAGACGTGAGGGCCGAGCAGTACCTTGTAGATGCGCTCCTGATTCATCCCAGCAACTCCTCAAATTTTTTCAGTGCAGCAACGGTGATCAGCACCTTCTCATAACCAATCAGACTAACCGGATCGACACCACTCACATCGCGCACATCAACATCGTGCAGGTTACGAGCTGCCAGATACAGATTGCCGGTTACTTCCTCAGTCACAATCAGCGCCCCCGTCAGACCCAGCTCACCCAGCGACTTCACCAGCAGCTTAGTCTTCGGAGCTTCGAGAGCTAGCTCTTCAACCACCACCAAGCGCTCTTGGCGAGCCAGCTCAGACAGAATTGAGCGCAGCGCCGCACGATACATCTTACGGTTAACTTTCTGGGTGTAGTCCTGCGGCTTCGCAGCAAAAGTAACACCACCGCTACGCCAGATAGGGCTGCGAATAGTCCCTGCACGGGCACGACCTGTACCCTTTTGACGCCAAGGCTTCTTGCCGCCGCCGCTCACTTCTGAGCGAGTCTTCTGAGCACGAGTGCCCTGACGAGCACCAGCCAGATAAGCGGTTACAACCTGATGAACCAGGTCTTCATTAAACTCACGAGCAAAGGCCACATCGGAAACCTGGATAGTTCCAGCCGCTGCACCGTTACCGGGTTTCGCAATATTCAATTCCACTGCTTAGCCCCCTAGGATTTTTTTGCTTTAACAGCGGGACGTACGAATACATCACCGCCTGGCGCACCGGGAACCGCACCTTTGATCAAAATCAGGTTGCGATCGGCATCAACGCGAACGATTTCCAGCGTCTGCACAGTCACGCGCTCTGCGCCCATGTGACCAGCCATTTTCTTGCCTTTGAAGACACGACCCGGAGTTTGACACTGACCGATAGAACCCGGCGCGCGATGCGACAGCGAGTTACCGTGAGTAGCGTCCTGGGTACGGAAATTCCAACGCTTAACGCCACCCTGGAAGCCCTTACCTTTGGACTGACCAGTAACGTCAACTTTCTGACCAGCTTCGAATGCTGCAACAGTCAGCTCAGCACCCACTTCGGGAGCATCTTCGCCATCTTCCAGACGGAATTCCCACAGGCCACGACCCGCCTCAACACCCACTTTCGCGAAGTGCCCGGCTTCAGCCTTGGAAATGCGCGATGCCTTGCGAGCACCGGCCGTTACTTGAATAGCGCGATAGCCGTCAGCATCGTCTGCTTTGACACGAGTAACGCGATTGGGCTCAACCTCAATCACAGTTACCGGAATAGATACGCCGTCGTCAGTAAAAACGCGAGTCATGCCGCTTTTACGACCGACCAAACCAATAGTCATTTGCTCCAACCTCTCAGTGTACGGGGCTTAACCCTCTACGGCCGCGCTCTCACGCGTTACACAACCCAGGGCCAGCCCCTGAGCGGGTCTGAAAAAATTCAGCTTTTAAATGAATTAGCCAAGGCTAATTTGAACTTCTACACCAGCCGCCAGATCTAGCTTCATCAATGCGTCTACAGTTTTTTCTGTAGGCTCAACGATATCCAGCATGCGCTTATGGGTGCGGATCTCATACTGATCACGCGCATCCTTGTTCACATGCGGAGAGACCAGAACCGTGTAGCGCTCTTTGCGAGTAGGCAGAGGAATTGGTCCCCGAACCTGCGCGCCAGTACGCTTAGCGGTATCTACAATCTCTTGCGTAGATGCATCGATAAGGCGGTGATCAAAAGCTTTTAAACGAATGCGAATCCGTTGATTTTGCACCTGATCAAACTCCCATCCCGAAATAGCTTCGAGCCACTATCGGCGCCAACCGGCCGAGACAACCCGAAAAAAGAAGCGGCATATTAATGACCAAAACACAGTCTGTCAACAGATATTTGGCTTAAGGCCAAAAACTGCATCGCCGCCACACCATAGGGTGCCTATCGCACCCATTGTTACCAAGAAAGGGAGACCGAAGCCTCCCCTCCATCACTCAGCGACCACCAGGCCGCCAAGGCATTACTCTACGATTTTTGCAACCACGCCGGCGCCGACAGTACGGCCACCTTCACGGATTGCAAAACGCAGACCTTCTTCCATCGCGATCGGCGCAATCAGTGTTACGTCCATCTTGATGTTGTCGCCAGGCATTACCATTTCGGTACCTTCAGGCAGCTCACACGCACCGGTTACGTCAGTGGTACGGAAGTAGAACTGCGGACGGTAGCCTTTGAAGAACGGCGTGTGACGACCACCTTCTTCTTTAGACAGTACGTACACCTCAGCTTCGAAACGAGTGTGAGGAGTGATAGAACCCGGCTTAGCCAGGACTTGGCCACGCTCTACTTCGTCACGCTTGGTACCACGCAGGAGGACACCGACGTTCTCACCAGCACGGCCTTCGTCCAGCAGCTTGCGGAACATTTCAACACCGGTACAGGTGGTTTTGGTGGTGTCGTGGATACCGACGATTTCGATTTCGTCGCCAGTTTTCAGGATACCGCGCTCGATACGACCGGTTACTACAGTACCGCGACCGGAGATAGAGAATACGTCTTCGATCGGCATCAGGAAGGGCTGATCGATAGCGCGCTCTGGCTCAGGAATGTACTCGTCCAGCGCTTTAACCAGCTTAGATACAGCAGTAGTACCCAGCTCGTTGTCGTCTTCGCCGTTCAGGGCCATCAGCGCAGAACCTGCGATGATCGGCGTGTCGTCGCCGGGGAATTCGTAAGTGTCGAGCAGCTCACGGATTTCCATTTCAACCAGCTCGAGCATTTCGTTGTATTCTTCGGTGCCTACGCCGCCGCAGTCTTCAGCCAGCAGGTCAGCCTTGTTCAGGAATACCACGATGTAAGGTACACCTACCTGACGAGACAGCAGGATGTGCTCACGCGTCTGGGGCATCGGGCCGTCGGTGGCACCACATACCAAGATCGCGCCGTCCATCTGGGCTGCACCAGTAATCATGTTTTTAACGTAGTCAGCGTGTCCGGGGCAGTCTACGTGAGCGTAGTGACGGATGTCTGAATCGTATTCAACGTGAGAAGTAGCGATAGTGATACCGCGCTCACGCTCTTCGGGGGCGTTATCGATGCCGTCAAAGGCAACAGCCTGGCCGCCGAAAACTTCTGCACAGACACGAGTCAGTGCTGCGGTCAGAGTGGTTTTACCATGGTCAACGTGACCGATGGTGCCCACGTTGACATGGGGCTTACTACGTTCAAATTTTTCCTTTGCCACGATTATTTCCTCGTTCTAAAGTTTGGGTAATCAGCCCTGATTTTTCGAAATAATTTCGTCTGCGATGTTCTTCGGCGCCTCGGAGTACTTCTCAAACTCCATGGTGAAGGTCGCACGACCCTGGGTCGCACTACGCAGGTCTGTCGCATAACCGAACATTTCCGCCAGCGGTACTTCAGCATTGACGACCTTACCGGATACGCTTTCTTCCATACCCAGGATAATGCCGCGACGACGATTGAGATCGCCAACCACATCACCCATATTCTCTTCGGGCGTTACAATTTCCACGCTCATGATCGGCTCAAGCAACACCGCACCACCCTGCTGGGCAAGCTTTTTGGTTGCCATAGAGGCCGCCACTTTAAACGCCATCTCGTTTGAGTCAACGTCGTGGAAGGAGCCGTCGTACAACGTCGCCTTCAACCCCAGCAGCGGATAACCCGCCAACACCCCATTTTGCATCTGCTCTTCGATGCCTTTCTGAACCGCGGGGATGTATTCCTTCGGAACCACACCACCAACAACCTCGTTCACAAACTCAAGGCCCTCAGCATTGGCATCTTCGCCCGGCTCAAACCGCACCCAGACGTGACCGTACTGACCGCGACCACCAGACTGACGAACAAACTTGCCTTCTATTTCGCAGTTATTGCGAATGGCTTCTCGATAGGCCACCTGAGGCTTACCGATATTGGCCTCAACACTGAATTCCCGACGCATCCGATCAACAATGATATCGAGGTGCAACTCCCCCATACCCGAGATAATCGTCTGCCCGGTTTCTTCATCTGTCTTCACGCGGAACGACGGATCCTCCTGAGCAAGCTTGCCCAGCGCAATCCCCATTTTCTCTTGGTCCGCTTTCGACCGAGGCTCAACCGCCACAGAGATTACGGGCTCAGGGAATTCCATGCGCTCAAGCACGATGATGTTGTCCGGGTCGCACAAGGTGTCACCCGTCGTCACATCTTTCAGGCCTATGGCCGCAGCGATATCGCCCGCAAGAACTTCTTTGATTTCCTGACGATCATTAGAGTGCATCTGCACCATACGACCGACGCGCTCTTTCTTTCCCTTTACCGAGTTCAGCACAGCCGTGCCGCTCTCCAGCTTGCCGGAATAAACACGGAAGAACGTCAGCGTACCAACAAACGGGTCGGTAGCTATTTTGAACGCCAACGCTGCAAACGGGGCATCGTCATCAGCTTCACGGGTCGCCACGGTTTCCGCCGCGTCATCCAACACACCCTCAATCGCCTTAACTTCGCGCGGCGACGGCATGTACTCAATAACGGCATCCAAAACCGCCTGCACACCCTTATTCTTAAAGGCAGAGCCACCGAACACAGGAATAATTTCATTGGCCAGCGTGCGCGCACGAATACCAGCTTTGATTTCTTCCTCGCTCAACTCACCTTCTTCGAGGTATTTGTCCATCAGCTCTTCATTAGCTTCGGCAGCCGCCTCAACCATGTACTCACGCATCTCTTCACAGAGATCCTGCAAGTCAGAAGGAACATCCTCGTAGGTAAAGGTCATCCCCTGGTCTTCTTCATTCCAGATGATGGCCTTCATTTTTACCAGATCGACAACGCCTCGGAACTCATCCTCAGAACCAATCGTCATCTGCATGGGCACAGCATTGGCACCCAGACGTTCACGCAGTTGGCTGACCACTCTTTCGAAGTTTGCGCCAGCGCGATCCATCTTGTTTACAAACACCATTCTGGGGACTTCGTACTTGTTCGCCTGACGCCAGACCGTTTCAGTCTGAGGCTGAACACCCGAAGAACCACACAACACCACGATAGCGCCATCAAGCACCCGCAGGGAACGCTCAACTTCAACAGTGAAGTCTACGTGCCCCGGTGTATCGATGATGTTGACGCGGTGCTGCTCGAACTGTTGCTGCATTCCCGCCCAAAAGCACGTCGTCGCAGCAGAGGTGATGGTAATACCACGCTCCTGCTCCTGCTCCATCCAGTCCATGGTCGCTGCGCCATCATGCACTTCACCAATTTTGTGCGACAGCCCTGTATAGAACAGAATCCGCTCAGAAGTGGTGGTTTTTCCTGCATCCACGTGGGCACAAATACCTATGTTCCGGTAACGCGCGATGGGAGTCTTACGAGCCACAATGCATTCCCCAAATTAAAGGTAAATGGACGTTTAGAAACGGAAGTGCGAGAAGGCCTTGTTGGCTTCGGCCATGCGGTGCACGTCTTCGCGCTTCTTCACTGCAGAGCCCTTGCCCTGAGAAGCATCGATAATTTCACCAGCAAGACGCTGACGCATGGACTTTTCACCACGGCCACGAGAGAAATCTACCAGCCAGCGCATTGCCAGAGCCGTACGGCGACTCGGGCGTACTTCTACTGGCACCTGATAAGTGGCACCACCTACACGACGGGATTTTACTTCCACCATCGGCGCAATGTTTTCCAGCGCCTCGTCGAATACTTCGATAGGATCTTTGCTCAAACGCTCCTGCACCAGGTCCAGAGCTCCATAGACAATGCGCTCTGCAACCGATTTCTTACCGCTGACCATAACGTGGTTCATAAACTTGGCCAGAGTGAGGTTTCCGAATTTAGGATCCGGCAGGATTTCACGCTTGGCGGCAACGCGTCTTCTTGGCATAACTTTTCTCTCTCTTCAGGGTAACCCAGGCAACAGTCGCAAAATGCGAGGGCCCGGCCTTACTCAAATCAAATTAACGTCCGGCAATTACGCCTTGGGACGCTTGGCACCGTACTTAGAACGGCCTTGCTTACGGTTAGCAACACCAGAGGTGTCGAGGCTACCGCGCACAGTGTGGTAACGCACACCGGGAAGGTCTTTAACACGACCACCGCGAATCAGCACAACGCTGTGCTCTTGCAGGTTGTGACCTTCACCACCGATGTAGGAAGAAACTTCGTAACCGTTGGTCAGACGTACACGGCACACTTTACGAAGCGCTGAGTTCGGCTTCTTCGGCGTGGTGGTGTAAACGCGAGTACAAACGCCACGACGCTGAGGACAGGCCTGCAGAGCAGGTACGTCACTTTTAGCGGCCTTGCGCTTTCTCGGCTGACGAACCAGTTGGTTAATCGTTGCCATTTGCTAGGACTCCAGATACTAAAGGCCAGCACCACATGTGCTGACCAACCGATTGCCAACAGGTGTCGACAATGTAAAAAAAGCGGAGCGCGAATTCTAAAGACGCGCTCCGCTTCCGTCAAGTCGCCGATGGCGCTCAGCCTTGGTCGCTGAGAGCCTCCGACAGTGCTGCTTCGATCTCTTGCGCCGAAACCGTACTGCTGGATTCTTCGCGCTTGAGCTTGCGATCGCGGTGGTAGGCCAAGCCGGTTCCCGCAGGAATAAGGCGCCCTACAACCACGTTTTCTTTCAGGCCACGCAGGTAATCGCGCTTGCCGGTCACCGCCGCTTCGGTCAGGACACGCGTCGTCTCCTGGAACGAGGCTGCCGAAATGAAAGATTCGGTAGCCAGCGAGGCTTTGGTGATACCCAGCAGCTCACGCTCAAAGCTCGCAGGCACTTTATCCTCGGTATGCAGGCGCTCGTTTTCTTCAGCAACGCGAACATACTCGACTTGCTCGCCCTTGATGAAGGACGAATCACCGGATGTCAGGATGTTGACCTTACGCAGCATCTGGCGGCAGATAACCTCGATGTGCTTATCGTTGATCTTAACGCCCTGCAGACGGTAAACGTCCTGGATTTCGTTGACGATGTATTTCGCCAGCTCTTCCACGCCCTTCAAACGGAGGATGTCGTGCGGGCTGAGCGGACCTTCAGAAACGATCTCACCCTTCTCAACCTGCTCACCTTCGAAGACAGTCAATTGACGCCACTTCGGAATCAGCACTTCGTAGTGGTCGCTGCCATCTGCCAGCGGCTTGCCATCGGCCGGAGTGATAATCAGGCGGCGCTTGCCCTTGGTTTCTTTACCAAAGGAAACCGTACCGCTGATTTCCGCGAGAATAGCCGGCTCTTTCGGCTTACGCGCTTCAAACAAGTCGGCAACACGCGGCAGACCACCGGTGATGTCGCGTGTTTTCGAGCTTTCCTGCGGAATTTTCGCAATCACGTCACCGACCTTAACTTCGGCACCGTCTTCCAAGCTGACGATCGCGTATTCACTCAAGAAGTAGTGGGCAGGAACGTTTGTGCCCGCCAGACAAAGCTCTTCACCGTTGGCGTCGACCAGCGTTACCGCCGGACGCATATCTTTACCGGCCGCCGGACGCTCAGACTGCTCCATCACCGAAATACTGCTCAGACCGGTCAGTTCATCCGTCTGGCGCTTAACGGTAATACCCTCTTCCATGCCGGACATCTTAACGATACCCGCCACTTCAGTAATGATGGGGTGAGTGTGAGGGTCCCAGCTCGCGACGATGTCCCCAGCATTTACGTCAGCGCGGTCGGCAACTTTAATTACTGCACCATAAGGCAGCTTGTAGCGCTCACGCTCACGACCGCTCTTGTCAGTAATTGCCAGCTCACCGGAACGGCTTACCGCCACCAGGCTGCCATCTTCGCGCTCAACATACTTGAGGTTGTGCAGACGCGCTTTACCGTCCTGTTTAACCTGAATATTGTCGACAGCCGTTGCCCGAGATGCCGCACCACCGATGTGGAAGGTACGCATGGTCAGCTGGGTACCGGGCTCACCAATGGACTGTGCAGCGATAACGCCGACAGACTCACCGCGGTTAACGAGGTGACCTCGTGCCAGGTCGCGGCCGTAACACATAGAGCAGACACCGTGCTTGGTATCACAGGTAATCGGCGAGCGAACTTCGATCTCGTCGATACCCATTTCCTCTAGGGCAATAACGCCTTTTTCGTCCAGCATGACACCGGCTTCAACCGCAACATCATCAGTGCCAGGGATGAAAACGTCCTTGGCCACGATGCGGCCCAGCACGCGATCGCCCAGCGATTCGATAATGTCACCACCTTCGATAACCGGGGTCATCAGCAGGCCCTGGTCAGTGCCACAGTCGTCCTCAGTGATCACCAGATCCTGGGCCACGTCGACCAGACGGCGCGTCAGGTAACCCGAGTTAGCTGTCTTCAGTGCGGTATCAGCCAGACCTTTACGCGCACCGTGAGTCGAGATGAAGTACTGCAGTACGTTCAGACCTTCCCGGAAGTTCGCCGTAATCGGCGTTTCGATGATCGAGCCATCGGGCTTGGCCATCAGGCCCCGCATACCAGCCAACTGACGGATCTGCGCCGGTGAACCCCGAGCGCCTGAGTCGGCATAGATATATACGGAGTTGAACGAGTCCTGCTGCTCCTCTTCGCCATCGCGGTTGATGACAGGCTCTTTCGATAGGCCTTCCATCATCGACTTGGAGACCAGGTCGTTGGCGCGAGACCAGATATCGATCACTTTGTTGTACTTCTCACCCTGGGTTACCAGACCGGACGCATACTGCTTCTCGATCTCAACCACTTCCGCGTCAGCAGCAGCAACAATACGCGCCTTCGCTTCGGGGATTTCAAAGTCGTTTACACCAATTGAGCTGCCCGAACGGGTCGAGTACTCAAAACCGGTGTACATCAATTGGTCGCCGAGAATAACCGTCGCCTTCAAGCCTACTTGGCGGTAGCACTCGTTCAGCAGGCGCGAAATCGCTTTTTTGGTCATCGACTGGTTTACCAGGTCGAAAGGCAGACCATCGGGGACGATACGCCACAGCACAACACGACCCACAGTAGTGTCCACAATGCTGCGTACCGAGGTGCGCTCACCGTCTTCGTCGACACTGACCTGAGTCAGGCGGCACTTAATGCGCGCTTGCAGATGCACCTTGCCACCGGCATAGGCACGCTGTACTTCCTGCGGACTAGAGAAGGTCATGCCTTCACCCAGCGCATTAACGCGGTCACGCGTCATCCAGTACAAGCCCAGCACCACGTCTTGAGACGGTACGATAATCGGCTCACCGTTGGCAGGAGACAGGATGTTGTTGGTGGACATCATCAACGCACGCGCTTCAAGCTGGGCTTCCAGCGTCAGCGGCACGTGTACTGCCATCTGGTCACCGTCGAAGTCAGCGTTGTAAGCAGCACATACCAGCGGGTGAAGCTGGATCGCTTTACCTTCGATCAGCACCGGCTCAAACGCCTGGATACCCAGACGGTGTAGAGTGGGCGCACGGTTCAGCAGTACGGGGTGCTCGCGGATAACTTCAGCAAGGATGTCCCACACTTCCGGCGGCTCACGCTCAACCATTTTCTTGGCGGCTTTAATTGTGGTTGCCAGACCGCGGGCTTCCAGCTTGCCAAAGATAAAGGGCTTGAACAGCTCCAGCGCCATTTTCTTGGGCAGACCACACTGGTGCAAACGCAAGGTCGGACCCACCACGATAACGGAACGGCCGGAGTAATCGACACGCTTACCCAGCAGGTTCTGACGGAAGCGACCCTGCTTACCCTTGATCATGTCAGCCAGCGACTTCAGCGGGCGCTTGTTTGAGCCGGTGATGGCACGACCGCGACGGCCGTTATCCAACAAGGCATCAACCGATTCCTGCAGCATGCGCTTTTCGTTGCGCACGATGATGTCAGGGGCGTTAAGGTCCAGCAGACGCTTCAGACGGTTGTTGCGGTTGATAACACGGCGATACAAGTCGTTCAGATCAGACGTCGCAAACCGGCCACCATCGAGTGGCACCAGCGGACGCAAGTCCGGCGGCAGCACTGGCAGCACTTGCAGGATCATCCACTCAGGCTTGTTGCCCGAGTCGGCCAGCGCTTCAATCAGCTTGAGCCGCTTGGACAGCTTCTTGATCTTGGTTTCTGAGTTGGTCGCAGGAATTTCTTCACGCAGACGCTCAATCTCATCGTGCATATCCAGCTCGGTGAGCAGGTGCATAATAGCTTCAGCGCCCATTTTGGCAGTGAAGTCATCACCAAACTCTTCCATCGCTTCGAAGTATTGCTCGTCGCTCAGCAGCTGCCCTTTCTCAAGGGTGGTCATGCCGGGGTCAGTCACAACATAGGATTCGAAGTACAGGATTCGCTCGATATCGCGCAGAGTCATGTCCAGCAACAAGCCGATACGGCTGGGCAGCGACTTCAGGAACCAGATGTGAGCAACCGGGCTGGCCAGCTCGATGTGGCCCATGCGCTCGCGGCGCACTTTCGCCAGGGCAACTTCAACGCCACACTTTTCACAGATAACACCGCGGTGCTTAAGGCGTTTGTATTTGCCACACAGACACTCGTAGTCTTTCACTGGACCAAAAATCTTGGCACAGAACAGACCGTCGCGCTCGGGCTTAAAAGTACGATAGTTGATGGTTTCCGGTTTTTTAACTTCACCGAAAGACCAAGAGCGGATCAGCTCAGGCGATGCCAGGCCAATGCGAATTGAGTCAAACTCTTCGCTCTGCTGTCCCTGCTTAAGTAAATTCAATAAGTCTTTCAAGGCCGTTCCTCCGCAAGGGGTTTAATCTAGGCGCCCACACATCCGAAGACGGGGCGCCCCTTGCCAATCGTTGTTGATGCTTATTCAGAATCCAGTTCGATGTTGATACCCAACGAGCGGATCTCTTTGACCAGTACGTTGAAGGACTCGGGCATGCCCGGCTCCATCCGCTGATCACCATCAACGATGTTTTTGTACATCTTGGTGCGACCGTTAACGTCGTCCGACTTAACAGTGAGCATTTCCTGCAAGGTGTATGCGGCGCCGTAAGCTTCCAGTGCCCAGACTTCCATCTCACCGAAGCGCTGACCACCGAACTGCGCCTTACCACCCAGCGGCTGCTGAGTAACCAGGCTGTAAGAACCGGTGGAACGCGCATGCATTTTGTCGTCGACCAAGTGGTTCAGCTTGAGCATGTACATGTAGCCCACGGTAACCGGACGATCAAATTCCATACCGGTACGGCCGTCGAACAATTTCAGCTGACCGCTGTCAGGCAGGTCGGCCAACTTCAGCAGGTTTTTGATTTCGCCTTCATTGGCACCATCAAACACTTGCGTGGCCATCGGCACACCACCACGGAGGTTGCCAGCCAGCTCAACGATTTGCTGGTCGCTGAAGCTGTCCAAGTCTTCCGCGCGACCCGCGCCATCGTTATAGACCTTGCCAAGGAACTCACGCATCTCAGCGACTTTGCGCTGTTCGCGAAGCATTTCATCAATCTTGTTACCCAGGCCTTTGGCCGCCAGGCCAAGGTGAGTTTCAAGAATCTGCCCAACGTTCATCCGGGACGGTACGCCCAGTGGGTTGAGAACGATATCGACCGGCTCGCCTTTTTCATCAAAGGGCATATCCTCAACCGGCATAATGACCGAGATAACCCCTTTGTTACCGTGACGACCCGCCATCTTGTCACCCGGCTGGATGCGGCGCTTGATCGCCAGATACACCTTCACGATTTTCAGCACACCCGGTGCCAGATCGTCGCCGGTGGTCAGCTTGCGTTTCTTGTCTTCAAAGCGCTCTTCCAGCGTTTTGCGATGCTCCGCCAACTGTTTGTCAGCATCTTCCAGAGCCGCATTAATAGGCTCGTCAGCCAGACGCAGTTTGAACCAGTCGTCTTTCTTCAGCCCGTCAAGAACAGCGGAGGTCAGCTCATCGTTCTTCTTCAAGCCAGGGCCACTAAGAACTTTCTGGCCTTCGAGCTGGTGACGCAGGCGCGCAAAAGTCGCCTCTTCAACAATGCGGTATTCCTCGTTCAGATCCTTGCGGAACTGGTCGAGCTGCATTTTTTCAATTTCCAGCGCGCGCTTGTCTTTTTCCAGACCGTCACGGGTGAAAACCTGTACGTCGATCACCGTACCCTTGGTGCTGGAAGGCACACGCAGGGAGGTGTCTTTGACGTCTGAGGCTTTCTCACCAAAGATCGCACGCAGCAGCTTCTCTTCCGGCGTCAGCTGAGTCTCGCCTTTGGGCGTGACTTTGCCGACCAGGATGTCACCGGGGCCAACTTCCGCACCGATGTAGACAATACCGGACTCGTCCAGGTTGGCCAGCGCACCCTCACCCACGTTCGGGATATCCGAAGAAATTTCCTCGGGCCCAAGCTTGGTATCACGGGCGATACAGGTCAGCTCTTGGATATGAATAGTAGTGAAGCGGTCTTCTTTTACAACACGCTCAGACACCAGGATGGAGTCCTCGAAGTTGTAACCGTTCCAAGGCATGAACGCGATGCGCATGTTCTGACCCAACGCCAGCTCACCCAGATCAACCGAGGGGCCGTCAGCCAGAATATCACCACGATGCACCGCATCACCTTCGCGCACAATTGGACGCTGGTTAATGCAGGTGTTCTGGTTCGAGCGGGTGTACTTGGTCAGGTTGTAGATGTCTACCGGAGGCTGACCAGGCTGCACTTCGTCGTTGTCGACGCGAACAACAATGCGCGAAGAATCCACGCTGTCGATCACACCGCCACGGCGAGCGACCACACAAACACCGGAGTCAGACGCCACATAGCGCTCAAAACCAGTACCAACCAATGGCTTATCTGCTTTCAGCGTCGGCACAGCCTGACGCTGCATGTTCGAGCCCATCAATGCACGGTTCGCATCATCGTGCTCGAGGAAGGGGATCAACGACGCCGCCACGGAGACCACCTGCTTGGGCGACACATCCATGTAGGTCACTTTTTCCGGCGGCATAACGGTAAATTCGTTCATGTGCCGTACTGCAACCATTTCGTCGGTCAGCTCGCCCTTGTCATTCATCGCCGCGGAAGCCTGAGCGATCACCTGCTCGGCCTCGTTGATAGCCGACAGGTACTCGATTTCATCGGTAACCTTGCCATCAATGACTTTTCGATAGGGGCTTTCCAGGAAGCCGTACTCGTTGGTGCGCGCATAGGTTGCCAGCGAGTTGATCAGACCGATGTTCGGACCTTCAGGTGTTTCGATAGGACAAACGCGACCGTAGTGAGTCGGGTGTACGTCCCGTACCTCAAAGCCTGCACGCTCGCGAGTCAGACCACCGGGACCAAGCGCAGAAACACGGCGCTTGTGAGTAATCTCCGACAGCGGGTTGTTCTGGTCCATAAACTGTGACAGCTGCGAAGAGCCAAAGAACTCTTTTACGGCTGCCGCAACCGGCTTCGCGTTAATCAGGTCCTGAGGCATCAGGCCCTCGCTTTCCGCCATGGACAAGCGCTCTTTAACTGCGCGCTCAACACGAACCAGACCTACGCGGAATTGGTTCTCTGCCATTTCACCCACAGAGCGAATACGGCGGTTACCCAGGTGGTCAATATCGTCTACCACCCCTTTACCGTTACGAATGTCGACCAGCGTTTTCAGCACAGCGACTATGTCGTCTTTGTCCAGCGTACCGGGGCCAACAATCTCTTCTCGGCCAAGACGACGGTTGAACTTCATACGACCGACAGCAGACAGGTCGTAACGCTCGGCAGAGAAGAACAGGTTCTGGAACAGGTTTTCCGCTGATTCTTTAGTCGGCGGCTCACCGGGGCGCATCATGCGATAGATTTCAACCAGTGCTTCCAGCTCTGAGTTCGTTGGATCAGTACGCAGTGTGTCGCTGACAAAGGGGCCGCAATCCAGCTCGTTGGTGTACAAGGTCTCAATTTCAGACACACCTGATTCCTGGAGCTTTTCAATCATCTCCAGCGTAATTTCAGCGTTACAGGCGTAGAGGATTTCGCCTGTTTTCGTGTCAACAACATCCTTCGCCAGTGCACGGCCGACCAGATACTCGACAGGCACTACCAGCTCTTTCAGCTTGGATTTTTCCAACTGACGGATGTGGCGCGCAGTAATACGGCGACCGGTTTCCACAATCACTTCGCCGTCTTTGCCACAAATATCGAAGGTGGCGACTTCACCGCGCAGACGCTCAGGAATCAGCTCAATGCTGAAAGTCCCTTCTTTGGACACTTTGAAGGTGTTGACGTCGTAGAAAACGTCCAGAATTTCTTCCGCGCTCATACCCAGAGCACGCAGAAGGATCGTTGCGGGGAGCTTGCGACGACGGTCGATACGGACGTAAACAAGGTCCTTGGGATCAAACTCGAAATCCAACCATGAACCACGGTAGGGAATGACCCGCGCAGAGTACAGCAGCTTGCCCGATGAGTGGGTCTTGCCGCGGTCGTGATCGAAGAATACGCCTGGGGAGCGATGCAGCTGGGATACGATCACGCGCTCGGTACCATTGATGACGAAGGTACCGTTTTCCGTCATCAGGGGGATTTCCCCCATGTAGACTTCCTGCTCTTTGATATCTTTGATGCTTTTGTTGGCAGAATCTTTATCGTAAATGATCAAGCGCACTTTGACGCGCAGTGGCACAGAGAACGTCACACCACGCAGCTGACACTCATTCACGTCAAACGCCGGAGCACCAAGCACGTAGTCCACGTACTCCAGCGCCGCGTTTCCTGAATAACTTACGATTGGGAAGATGGATTTAAATGCGGCGTGAAGTCCATGTTCACCGCGTTCAGCAGCCGGAATCCCTTGCTGCGTAAATTTCTTGTAGGAATCTAACTGAATCGCAAGGAGGTAGGGCACGTCCATGACGTGTGGCAACTTGCCAAAATCCTTGCGGATACGTTTTTTCTCAGTGTACGAGTAAGCCATCAGTACTCCCCAGCATCATTACCTGACCCCTGCGCAACTGGCGCCGGCATCGTTTGCGCAACGGTCTTGCCGTCGCTGACCAGAGCCAATGCCCCGGCCGAATGTCTCAAACAGCAAAAGGCCGGCGGGATAAACCCACCAGCCTCGCTTGAGATCGACCTGCTAACAGGTCTATCAGCAACTTACTTGAGCTCGACAGAGGCGCCGGCTTCTTCCAGTTGCTTTTTAGCTTCTTCTGCGTCTTCTTTAGAAACACCTTCTTTAACAGTTGAAGGCGCACCGTCAACCATTTCTTTGGCTTCTTTCAGACCCAGGCCAGTGATGGCACGAACGGCTTTGATGACGTTAACTTTCTTGTCACCAGCGCCAGCCAGCACTACGTCGAACTCGGTTTGCTCAGCAGCAGCAGCGCCACCTTCAGCAGCAGCAACCGGGGCAGCAGCAACAGCAGCCGCGGCAGTTACGCCGAACTTCTCTTCCATTGCTTCGATGAGTTCAACAACTTCCATTACGCTCATTTCAGCGATTGCGTTGAGGATATCGTCTTTAGACAGAGCCATTTTCAACTCCCTACTGTGTCAAATGTAAAAAAATAAAAAACGTTAACTAGGCTGCGATTAAGCAGCTTCTTTCTGATCGCGAACCGCGGCCAATGTACGAACCAGCTTGCCGGGAACTTCGTTCATGGTCTGTACCAGCTTGGTCGCCGGCGCCAGCATTACGCTCATCAACATAGACAGAGCCTGCTCGCGCGTTGGCAGTTTCGCCAGCACATCCAATTGTTCCGCACCCATCAGCTGGCCACTTACCGCCAGTGCTTTCACTTCAAAGTCTTCATGCTCTTTAGCGAAGTCTTTGAAGATACGCGCCGCTGCACCCGGGTCTTCCATCGAGAATGCCAGCAGAGAGGGGCCTTTAAAGGCCTCTTCTGCGCACTCGAATTCAGTGCCCTTCAACGCGATTTTCGCCAGGGTGTTGCGCACAACACGCAGATCAACCTGGGATTCCCGCGCCAGCTTGCGGAGCTCAGTCATTTCGCCTACCGTACACCCACGGGCGTCGGCAATAACCAATGACAGTGCACTCGCGGCAGTCTCGTTAACATCAGCAACAATCGCTTTCTTGTCTTCGAGTCTTAATGCCACTTGGATAACTCCTGGATTTGTCAGTTACTTACCGTAGACCGCCTACCGAAGCAGGCAACCGTTCATGTGGTGAACAAATCCAATCCACCATCTGCGTAGGCCGGTGCCGGTAACGCTGCCAAAGCAACACACCTATTAAGAGAATCCACTCTTACGAGCTTCAACTCACCTACGGTCTTTGATGGTCTTTGTCTTTTGACACAGTAGGTCGCTTGTCAAAGACCACAAAGTCTTGCCGATTACTCGGCTGCCGGGCCAATAGACCCGGCGATAAACTTACTTAGCCGCCAGGCTGCTTTGATCAATCACCAGCCCTGGACCCATGGTCGAAGACAGCGTGATTTTTTTCAGGTAGACGCCTTTAGCGGATGCGGGCTTGGCCTTCTTCAGGTCAGCCAGCAGCGCTTCCAGATTCTCCTGCAGCGCGGACGTTTCAAACTTGATGCTGCCGATAGCGCCGTGGATGATACCGTTTTTGTCCGTACGGTAACGAACCTGACCAGCCTTGGCATTCTTAACGGCCGTTTCCACATCGGGAGTCACGGTGCCCGTTTTCGGGTTAGGCATAAGACCACGGGGACCCAGTACCTGACCGAGCTGACCCACAACGCGCATCGCATCAGGTGATGCAACAACGACGTCAAAGTCCATCATGCCGCCTTTAACTTGTTCAGCCAGATCTTCCATGCCGACAAAATCTGCACCGGCAGCTTTGGCTTTCTCAGCATTTTCACCTTGAGTGAACACAGCAACACGCACGTCTTTGCCAGTACCGTTAGGCAGAGTGGTTGCACCGCGAACCGCTTGATCAGATTTACGCGCATCAACACCCAGGTTAACTGCGACATCAACGGCTTCAGCGAACTTAACAGTAGACAGTTCTTTCAGCAGAGCAACAGCTTCTTCCATGCTGTACTGCTTACCGGGAACCACTTTTTCGCGGATTGCTTTTTGACGCTTGCTCAATTTGGCCATGTTACACACCCTCCACTTCGATGCCGGCGGCGCGGGCGCTACCAGCAATAGTGCGCACCGCTGCATCCATATCGGCTGCAGTCAGATCTGGCATTTTCAGCGTTGCAATTTCTTCGAGCTGGGCACGAGTCACCTTGCCCACTTTTTTGGTATTCGGGGTACCAGAACCACTCTTAACACCTGCTGCTTTCTTCAGCAGGAATGACGCCGGCGGGGTCTTGGTGGTAAAGGTGAAGCTGCGATCGGAGTAAACGGTGATCACAACCGGAATCGGCATACCGTTTTCCATGCTCTGAGTCTGAGCATTAAACGCCTTACAGAATTCCATGATGTTAACGCCGTGCTGACCCAGAGCTGGACCAACCGGGGGGCTGGGGTTGGCGCCGCCAGCGGGCACCTGAAGCTTGATATAAGCTTGAATTTTCTTAGCCATTGTTTTCTCCTCGTGGGTATTAACGCCTCAAAGCCTTTCGACCCGTCAACGGCTCCCCGTTTATTTCACCCAGCGTCGACACAAGCCGACCCAGGCGACCTCAGGTCTTTTCTACCTGACCGAAATCCAGCTCGACCGGCGTAGAACGACCAAAAATCAGCACCGCCACATGCAGACGGTTCTTTTCATAATTAACTTCCTCAACAACACCATTAAAGTCGTTGAAGGGACCATCGATAACACGGACCATTTCGCCCGGCTCGAACAAGGTTTTGGGCTTGGGCTTTTCGCCGCTCTCAACACGCTGAAGAATGGCATCAGCTTCTTTTTGCGTAATCGGCGCAGGCTTGTCTGCCTTACCGCCAATAAAGCCCATGACACGCGGCGTCTCTTTTACCAAGTGCCAGGTATCATCATCCAGCTCCATCTCGATCAAGACGTAACCGGGAAAAAACTTACGCTCGCTTTTACGCTTTTGTCCGCCGCGCATTTCCACGACTTCTTCAGTGGGCACCAACACCTCACCAAAACGCTCTTGCAAACCAGACAACTCAATGCGCTCTTTCAGCGCAGAGGCCACTTTCTTTTCGAAGCCGGAATAGGCGTGAACTACATACCAACGTTTAGCCATGATTTCGCCCTCAACCTATTACCATTGAGGCCAACCAGCCCAAAAGGCTATCCAACCCCCAGAGAATCAGCGCCGCCACAACTACAAACGCCACAACAATCAATGTGGTCTGTGTACCTTCTTGGCGAGTGGGCCATACAACCTTGCGAATCTCGTTACGCGCACCTTTCACCAACGAGAAAAAGGCCGCTCCACGGCTGGTTTGCGCAGCAACAAAACCGGCAGCAACAGCCAGCACCAGCAAGGCGATAACGCGATACAACAGCGACTCATCAGAGAAGTACATGTTGCCGCCAACACCTACCGCGACCAGCAGGGCAACAACGACCCACTTCAGCCCATCGAGGCGACTTTGCTCTTCAGCCTTCGCTACCATCTTGTGACCGCATCCTTTTTACTAAGCGCAAAACACCACTTCGTCTTCACGAAGCGGTGTCCGCGTAAGTGGCAGGCCAGGAGGGACTCGAACCCCCAACAGCCGGTTTTGGAGACCGGTGCTCTACCAATTGAACTACTGGCCTACAAGCGCCGCCTTTCGACGACGTTTACTCTTAAAGCCCCAGCTTACTCTACGATTTTTGCAACCACGCCGGCGCCGACAGTACGGCCACCTTCACGGATTGCAAAACGCAGCCCCTCTTCCATCGCGATCGGCGCAATCAGTGTTACGTCCATCTTGATGTTGTCGCCAGGCATTACCATTTCGGTACCTTCAGGCAGCTCAC
>Ga0208203_1000076_pt1 | contig 49037 bp, 44 predicted proteins | sample DeeseametaMP2914_FD_184167 | JGI IMG/M metagenome (GOLD analysis project Ga0208203, IMG submission 184167) | Marine microbial communities from the Deep Atlantic Ocean - MP2914 (SPAdes) | ecosystem: Environmental > Aquatic > Marine > Oceanic | place: West of Santa Cruz de la Palma, Atlantic Ocean...
ATCGTAAAAGTTTACTCCAACGAAAGTAAGACCTATGTCAGCATCTCTTGAAAGCGTCCAAGTAGTATTTCTTGATAAGATATCAATTTCACCTGCAGTTAAAGCTGTAAATCTTTCTTTAGCACTTAATGGTGTAAACTTAACTTTGCTTGCATCACCTAGTACTGCAGCAGCAACTGCTCTGCATACATCAACGTCTACTCCAGTCCAATTTCCAGATGCATCAGCATTTGAAAATCCTGGAAGACCTTGTGAAACTCCACATCTTACAAAACCTTTTTTAATAGTATTTTTCAAGGTTTTAGATTTTTTAGCAGCCATAGACTCTGTTGTGAAAGCAAACAGAACCGCTATTACAGCAACTAAAGAAGTTAATTGTTTTAAATATTTTAACATTTTCTTCCTTTTCTTAAGTTATTTGTTAACAAATAATCTAAATTAAGTTTAGATTATTTTTGATTATGTATTAATCAAATACTTGATCAACCTAAAATATCAACTATAACCTTGACAACTTCTAGTTTAATTTAAAATGCAGAAGTCTATATTTAGTTTTCTTTTTTTTATTTTATCAACATATAGATTTATTGATGGCGCGCCCTACAAGATTCGAACTTGTGACCCTCGGTTTAGAAAACCGATGCTCTATCCAACTGAGCTAAGGGCGCTTAGCTAAATATTCCAACACTTATTTAATATCATAATACAATAGAACAAGCTAAAAAATATTTTTACCCTCTCATGTACTGATTTTGATGAATCTTTTTACATCAAAAAGTAAGCTTTTTAATAAAACTGTAAATCACTTTCCAAGAATAAACTTTCTAATTAAAAACAAAAAAGCAATAATTTCAATTTTTCCAAGAATCATAAAAGTTATTAAAGACATTTTAGTAAAGCTATTTAAATCAAAAAAACTTAAATTATCCAACCTATATAGTGATGATGTTACTGTGTTAGTAAGTGCGAGTATGGATAATTTAAAGGCATTCTCAAAGTTTATATTATCAAACGTTAAAATACCCGACAAAACAAATATAGAAATAATGAATAAAATAAAAACTAAAAAAGCTATTTTAAAATCGTCATCATCAATTTTTGATTCTGTGTTAAATAAATTTTTATCAAAAATATTTTTTGGTTTTACTAATCTATAAATTTCTTGATAAGAAACTTTTAATAAAATGTAAAATCTAATATATTTTAAACCTGAAGACGTAGATATTAAAGATCCTCCTACAATTGTTAAAAGAATAAAAAACAGCGAAACATCAAAATTAGATGAATATGTTGATATCCCAGATGTAGAAATTGATGAAGTTACCGCAAGTAAAATACTAGCAAATCCTTCATTGGAAATTATAAAAAAATAAAAAAATAAGCTTAACAAAATAATCATCATCCCCAAATGCAGGTCTTCCTGATGATTTTTAAATGTGAATTGCTTTGTAAAAATATTAAATAATAAATAAAAATTAAATATTGGAAATAGTAGAGTTATAGATAAGACAAAAATCTGAAGATTATTGCTTACAATATTAGATAAATTATCTTTTGTTATAAAACCTCCGGAAGATATAGTTGTAAGAGCCAAGTTAAATGCATCCAAAAGTCTTATATTTATTAAGCTATATAAAAAAATAACAAAAATAGTTGAAAAAAAATAAATCATTAAAATTTTAATAAAATTGTAATTAAAATTATTATAAAAATTTCTACCTAAAGTGCCGCCTGGCACTAAATAAACTGGTTTTATTTTGACTTGTTTTGAACCAATTGTTCCAATAACAGCGATTAAAAAGAACAAACCGCCTAACCATTGAGAGCTTGATCTCCATAGTAAAAGTACTTCATCTATATCTTGAGTGTTTTCAATAATAGAGAATCCAGTTGCGGTGATGCCTGATACGGACTCGAAGTATGAATTTAAAAAATCAATATTATAAATGCTTAAAAAATAAGGAATACTAATCAATAGAGGTATAAATATAAAACTTAATATAATAAGTACAATTTGATCACTTAGAGAAATATTTTTATTATGTCCGCTACCTACAAAACAAAAAGAGAATCCGACAATTAAAGAAATTATTAGTGAAATTACATAAGAATTAAGATCTGAAATAAAATTAAAATAAATTGAATATAAAATATTTAAAATAGAAAAAAATGAAACAAATAAAGAATAAATTCCTAAAAAAAATAGTATGCCTTTATAATTCATTAAACCAATGAACTTATTCTAAACAAACTTTCTACTTTTTCTAGATGTTCCCTTTTACTTAAAAATACAACTAAATCTTTTTTTTCGAATTTAAAATCAGATTTTGGTATAATTATATCTTTATCTCTAACAACTGCACCAATTCTAATTTCTTTAGGAAGATTAGAATCTTTTATAGATTTGCTTATTAATTCTGAAGTTTCTAATATCTCAGCTTCTATAAATTCATATTCACCATCTAAAAGTGTATAAACAGTTTCTATTGTACCTTTGTGAACATGTTTTAATATCGTAGACACAGTAGTAAGTCTTGGATCTACTAAGTCATCAATTTTTAAAGAAGTCTGTAATAAACTATAATTTTGCTTGTTTACTAAGGCAATTGTTCTTTTGTTGGGATTGTTTTTTTCCGCAAGAACACATACCATAATATTATCTTCGTCATCATTAGTAAGTGATAAAATTGTTTCTGCTTCCCCAATATTAGCTTCATTTAAAACATCCTCATCTAATCCATCTCCATTAATCACAATTGTATTATTAAGTTCATTAGCAATAAATTCAGCTCTATCCTTATTTTTTTCAATAATTTTTACTCTAATCCCTTCGGAGTCAGTTTCTATATTTTTAGCTAAATTAAAACCAATATTTCCTCCTCCAACAATTAGAATTTTTTTTGCTATTTTTTCTTCATGACCAAATGCTGATAGAGTTGTGTTTATTTGTGATGCATTTATAACTACAAATGCTTTATCATCTATTAACATCTTATCTTTCTTTTTAAGTATCACAAATTTTTCTCCTCTAATTACTCCTAGAATATTTGCTCTTAAATCTGGATACCTGATTGTAAGTTTACTTAATTCAGTATTAACTAAGGGACAATTTTCGCCAATATTAATTTCTAAAACCTTTATTTTTCCACCTGCAAAAGGAACACTATCCAAAGCACCTGGCGCATCCAATTTTCTTTGTAATGATTTAGCAACCTCTAATTCAGGAGAAATAATAACATCAATTGGAAGATTTGATTCTCCGTACAATTTGCTCCATTTTGCACCCAAAAATTCTTGCTCTCTTATTCTAGCTATTTTTTTATTTATATTAAAAATAGATTTAGCTACCTGACAGATAACCATATTGGTTTCGTCATTTTTCGTAACAGCAATAATCATATCAGCATCTTCTGCTCCTGCTTTTTCTAAAACAGAAGGAAAGGTTGCTCTTCCCACAACGCCTTTCACATCTTGAGTTTCATTAATTTTTTGAATGAATTCACTTGATTGATCAATAACTGTAATTGAGTGCCCTTGCGCTGATAACTGTTTTGAAATTGAAAAGCCAACTTTACCGGCTCCACATATAATTATATTCATTTAATTTATATCTTTGATACCTAAAGTTTTTAGTTTTCTATGTAGAGCAGATCTTTCCATGCCAATAAATTCTGCAGTTTTAGATATGATGCCTTTGTGCTTTTTTAACTGTGAAGTCAAATAGTCTTTTTCAAATTTTTCTCTAGCTTCTTTTAAGGGATAAGAAAGAACATTCTCATAAGAACCTGAATTAGCTGTAATATTTTTTTGTAATAATGCGTCTTTCACTAAACTATTAACATTTATTTTCTTCTCGTTAACGGATAGTATTGATATCCTTTCAACTAAATTTCTTAATTCTCTAACATTCCCTGGCCAATCATATTTATAAAATAAATCAAAGTCAGCATTTAACTTAGTTTCGCTAATTCCATTTAATTCAGATATTTTTTTAGAAAAATAATTTAGCAGCAAAGGAATATCTTCTGTTCTATCTTTTAACGCAGGTAAAAAAATTGGAACAACGTTCAGTCTATGATAGAAGTCCTCTCTAAAATTTCCTTTATCAATCTCTTCTCTTATATTCTTGTTTGAAGTACTTATTATTCTGACGTTAACATTAATTTCTTTAGATCCATTAACTCGTCTAAATTTCTGATCTATTAAAACCCTTAAAATTTTTGCTTGAGTTTCTAAGGGAATTTCCGAAACTTCATCTATCAGTAAAGTACTATCTTTTGCTTGTTCAAAAAAACCATAATTTATAGTTCCATCCATATTTTCTGATCCGAAAAGTTCAAGTTCATATTTTTTTGGATCTAATAAAGCTCCATTAACTACCACAAAAGGCTTGGTTGATCTTAATGATTTTTTATGAATTTGCCTTGCAACTAATTCTTTACCTGATCCTGCTGGACCTGAAATAAATACTCTACTTTCAGTGTTACCAAGTTTAATAATTATATTTCTGACTTTTTTTATTGCTTGGCTTTGGCCTACAATATCATAAGAATGAAAAAGTTTACTTTCTAAAATACGTTTTTCTTTTTTCAAATCTATATTTTCTATAGCCCTATTCACAAAATTTAATAATCTTTCGGTCGAAAATGGTTTTTGCATAAATTCAAAAGCGCCTAATTTTAAAGAATCCACTGCCATTTGAACATTAGCATGGCCAGATATCATTATAACTGGCACATCATCATCAATTTTTTTTATATGAGTTAATAATTCAATACCATCATTGTCGCCTTTATCTAATTTAACGTCTATAACCGCTGCATCTGGAACTTTTCTATTAATTTCATTTAAAGCTTGGTCAAAATTTGCAGCTTCTCTTACACTAAAGCCTTTATCTTTTAAAATGCTGGAAATTAATAATCTGATATCTAAATTATCATCAACAACTAAAATCTCATTAGTCATAATATCTTGGTATTGTAATTTCTACTTTTGCACCATTTGTAATTGAATTAAATGCTATTAGACTATTATGGTCACTTATCACTTTAGTAACTACTGCTAAACCTAAACCTGTACCATTTTTTTTAGTGGTAAAATAAGGTGTAAGCATTTTTGTTTTATTAACGTGGTTAAACCCTACTCCATTATCCACAATAGTAACGTATATATAATCACTATCATCTCTAATATCTATGTTAATTTTTCCTTTAAAATCAACATTTTTATTCTTTTTATCATGAATTGACTCGATTGAATTTTTCATCAAATTTATTAGCACTCTATGTATTTGCTCTTCGTCACCTTGTATATAATTCGACGTCTTAACCTTAGTTAAAGCAAACTTTATTTCATCCTCTGATAATTCATACAAATTCAAAGCTCTAGAAATAATATTATTTAAATTAACTTTCTTTAAAACCGGTTTTGGCATTCTTGCGAAATCGGAAAATTCATTTACTAAGTGTTCGATATCTTTGATTTGCTTAGTTATTGTGCTTAAATAACTTGAAAACTTTTTATTATCGCTACCAATTTTATCTAAATATTTTTCTCTTATTCGATCAATAGACAACTGAATTGGAGTAAGAGGATTTTTAATTTCATGGGCCAGTTTTCTGGCAACATTTTCCCAAGCAGAATGTCTTTCGACAAAAAGAAGTTTATCTTGCTGTATTTTTAACTTATCTATCATTGAATTAAAATTATCATTTAATTTTTCAAATTCTTTATCTGTTTCAATTTCTGGAACTTTTGCATCTAAATCGCCGGCACTTATTTTTTCTGAAGCACCAATTAAATTAATAATTGGTAACGTAAGTCTAGAAGCAAAATTAATTGAGATAATTATTGACAGAAAAAGTAGTAATGTCACAATTAATACATAAATAAGGGCAAAAGTAATTTTTATTCCTGTTTTACGATCTTGTACTCTAAAATAAAGTGCATCGAGGTTAGCTGTTTCTTTGAGATAATTAACTATTTTTGGATCCATAAATTTAACAATATAAAGGTACGTATCAATAAAATTGTTTAATTTAACTAAGGCCGAAGTTCTATTAGTGATAGGATCAGTAATTCTTACAGGTTTGCCATTTAAAGATCTAGTAAATGCTTCTTCTGGAGGAGGTACAAAATCCGAAGATATATCTACAATATTGGACATAATGATATTGCCTGCACTATCTAATAAATGAACTTCGTCCAATCTTCTTAATAATCTTTGCGATGTAAGAACATTTTGAAACTTTTTGGGATTATCATAGAACCAACCTGACTTGTTATTAACATCTAACACCATCAATAAAATATCTGCCTCGATAGAATTTCTAGTTTCTTCAACATAATATCTAGAGACTTCAGCTGAATTGTTGATTAGATTTTTAATTTTTTTTTCAAAATATTTTTGAAGTATAACATTAAATAAAAAGAGAGAAAATATTGCAATTAAGATCGAAGGCAACAAAGTAGTTATAGAAAAAAAAGTTATATACCTTAGAGTAGTTTGAGATCCTAGCGTTTTCTTTTTTCTTTCTTTTAAAACTTTATAAATTTCACGAATAATTAGAGTAAAAAATAATACCAATAAAACTGAATCAAAAAATAATAGTATTTGAAGATTGGTTTCGTTTAATTCTACAAAGCCTTTATTAATAAAAGTGAAAAATGTGAGTACGGCAAGCAATATACAAACTAAAGACGCTGCTATTACCCATTTTATATTTTTAATGGTATGAATCATTTATTGAATAATAATAAATATTTATAATAAATATAACGCAAATTGAAAAGAAATGAGCTTATTTCTCATAATATTAGCTGCTGGTGATAGTAAAAGACTTAAATCTAACACTCCTAAACCATTCCATATTGTCAACAATATGACATTATTGGAACATTCATTTAATGCGTTTAAAGATTTTGATGAAATAAAAAAAACTATAATCGTTTACAATAAAAAGCATAAAAAACATCTAGATAAATTAAATCTTAAAAACACTTTAAAAGTCATGGGTGGTAAAACCAGACAAGAATCTACCTTTAAAGCATTAAAAAGAATCAAAAAAATGAATTGTAAAAAGATCCTAATTCATGATTCAGCTAGATCGGCCCCTTCTAAAGATCTAATTAATAAAATAATTTATAACCTTAAAAAAAATCATGCTGTAATTCCTGTAATTAAAATAAATGATGCAACTAAACGTGTTAAAAAAAATACAATTTTTAAGAATATTGATCGAAGCAGTTTAAGATTTTCACAAACTCCACAAGGATTTACATACAAAAAAATCTATGAAAAACATATTAAAAATATAAACACATCTTTCGAAGATGATTCTGCATTATTTACTAAAGATGAAGAAAAAGTAGTAACTATAACTGGTAGCAAAAAAAATTTAAAAATAACTGATAAAGAAGATCTAAATATATTTAAATCTTTAAAAAAAGGAAAAACCTATTCTGGAATTGGTTTTGATATTCACAGATTAGTTAAAGGAAGAAAATTGTACCTGGGAGGAATTAAAATTCCTTTTGCTCTCGGACTACTGGGCCATTCGGATGCCGATCCAGTTCTTCACGCTCTTATAGATAGTTTATTAGGTGCCTGCAAATTAGGTGATATTGGAAAATTATTTTCTAATAAAAATAAAAAGTATAAAAATATTAGATCTACTATATTGCTTAAAAAAGTAATTGAGTTAATTAAATCTAAAAACTTTTCAATAAATAATATTGATATTAATGTTATTGCGCAAAAACCTAAAATAAAAAAATATGCAAAAAAAATGATAGATACAATAAGTAAGATATGTGAAATAAATCCTAATCAAATAAACATTAAGGGTAAGACAACAGAAAAACTTGGTTTAATCGGAAAAGAAAAAGCTATAGCATCTGAAGTTATAGCTTCAGTTATGAAATATGATTGATAAAATAGGTGTGTCAATATTAACGATGTTTGGTGTTGGTTATTTTAAATATGCACCAGGTACTGCAGCCTCATTTATCACCTGCGTAATTTATTATATTTTATGGATAGCTGGATTTTCTCTTCATAATAATAAAATATATTTAGTATGTTTTTTAATTATTATTTTAATTTACTCTATTGCAATTATAGATAAACTTTCCCACCTTTTTAAAAAAAAAGACCCTAAAGAAATAGTAGTAGATGAATTTATTGGTCAAAGTATTCCGTTAATCTCTTTTCTGTTTAGGCCTGAGGAATTTGCCAATTTAGGAGGTCGAACAAATAATGTTGTAATAATTTATATCCTATTATCTTTTATCCTATTTAGATTCTTTGATATTTTAAAACCTTTCCCAATTAATATCGTTGATAAAAAAATCAAGAATGGTGTGGGGGTAATGCTTGATGACATAATTGCAGGCATTTATTCTACAATTATTATTTATATTATTTATGCACTATGGTTTTAAATACCAAATCAAAAAAAATAGTTAGTCTGTTAAAGAAGAAAAAACTTAAAATATCATTTGTAGAGTCTTGCACTGGTGGAATGCTTTCAAGTGCTATTACCTCCGTTAGTGGATCTTCTAAAGTGTTTACTCTTGGTTTGGTTGCTTATTCAAATCATTCTAAAACTAAAATGCTAAAGATTCCAAAAAATATCATAAGAAAATATGGATCTGTTAGTGAACAAGTTTGCCTGACTATGGTTAAAAATCTAAGTAAAATTAGTAAAACTAATATCTCTGTTTCTATAACTGGAATAGCTGGCCCAAGCGGCGGTACAAAGATAAAACCTATAGGTTTGGTTTATGTAGGTATTAAAAAAGGAAATAAGATCGAGGTTAAAAAATATTTATTTAAAAATAAAGGACGTTCTTATATTCAAAAAGCTGCAGTAAATAAATCTTTAGGATTAATTTTAAGTTTTCTCAAATAATTGAATTGCCCTTTTTTCAAAAGCATCAGCTATTTTTTTTAAACCTAAGTCAAAAGATTTAATCATTAAAATATTTAAAATTTTATTTTTTAATTCAAAATCAACTTGAAATTCCACTTCACTTGAATCACCATCTTGTCTAAAAAACCATTCATTTTCCAAATGCTTTAAGGGTCCATTTATATTAGTTACATGTATCGAATCTTCGGATTTATTATAAATAACGAAACTTTTATATGTATCTTTGAAGAAACTTTTCCCAATGGTCAGATCGGCTTTAATTTCAATTGTATCTCCCTTATCTATTTTATCATGAATTTTACCGTCCAAACACCAAGGAATAAATTCTGGATATTTTTCAATATCGAGAACCATTTCAATGAGATTTTTTTTTGAACAAGGAATTTTTTTCTTTATTGAAGCGGATGGCATGCAGCCTGCTTTTCTCTTAATTTTTTCATTTTAGAAAAGTCTTCATCAGCATGATATGAAGAGCGTGTAAGAGGTGAAGAAGCAACAATCAAAAATCCCTTTGATAAAGCAATTGATTTAAGCTCTGCAAATTCATCGGGATGCACATATCGATCTAGAGGGTAATGTTTCACTGAAGGTTGAAGGTATTGACCAATCGTTAAAAAATCCACATTGGCTGCTAGTAAATCATCCATTACTTGCAAAACTTCATCTCTCGTTTCTCCAAGTCCAAGCATTATTCCTGATTTAGTAAATATTTTTTTATTAATTTCTTTCACTGATTTTAATAAATTAACCGAAGCAAAATATCTAGAACCGGGTCTAACTTTTAAATACAAACTTGGAACCGTTTCAATATTATGGTTAAAAACATCAGGATTTGCATCGACAACTTTTTGATAAGCATTTCCTTTTCTAAAAAAATCTGGCGTCAGGACTTCTATTGTAGTTTGGTTGTTCATTTTTCTTGTTTCTAAAATTATTTTTGAAAAATGTTCAGCACCTCCATCCTGAAGATCATCTCTATCAACAGAAGTAATCACTACGTGTTTTAAATCTAATTCCTTAGTTGCTTGAGCTATCTTCATGGGTTCTAGGGGATCCAAATACTTTGGCTTTCCTGTCCTAACATTACAAAATGCACATGCTCGTGTACATATATCTCCCATGATCATAAATGTTGCATGTTTTTTGCTCCAACATTCGGAGATATTAGGACAACTAGCTTCTTGGCAAACAGTATGAAGTTTTTTTGTATTAATAATCTCTTTCGTCTTAAAATAGTTTTGAGAATCTAAAATTCTAGTTCTTATCCAACTTGGTTTTTTTTTAATCGGGTTTATTGGATTATTAACTTTTTCAGGATGTCTTGCCGTCATTTCAATTGCTTTTATAGATATGCTCGTTTGATTTTCCAACCATAAATTTTTGTCTGTATAGTATTTCTAAATAGTCAAGATCCATTTTATCAGTTAGCAACATATTCTTCTTTTCTACCATAGCCAACTTAATAGAAAGCGCTTTCTCTTCTTCGATAAGTTGCTGTTTAATTTTTTGTTTCTCGTAATAAGAAATAAGACCTCTTTGTCCATCTAAAAGATTAATTAAGACATAAAGAAATAAAAAAACTGTAATTAAAGTAAATTTTTTTTGGTTAATTATTTGTACAAATCTCATACATTTTAAACTTTAGCCATTTTTGCAGAATTTCCAAGTTCCTCTTCTATCCTTAATAAACGATTGTATTTAGCCACTCTTTCAGACCTTGCTAGAGATCCAGTTTTAATTTGCGATGAATTTGATGCAACAGCCAAATCAGCTATAAATGTATCTTCAGAATCACCTGATCTGTGGGAAATGATTGTTTGATATCCATTTTGATGAGCTAAATTAATAACGTTCATTGTTTCTGTTAAAGTTCCTATTTGGTTTGGTTTAATTAATATTGCATTTGCTGCTTTTGAATCTATTCCTTTTAATAAACGTTCTCCATTGGTCACAAATAAATCATCACCAACTATTTGTATATTTTTATTTAGGGATTTAGTGAAAGCAATCCAAGTCTTCCAATCATCTTCTGAGAACGGATCCTCAATGGACTTAATTGAATACTTATTAATTAAATCTAAATAATAATCGATTGTTTCTTCTGGTGATATAAATTTAGATGAACTTATAGCATACTTTTTATCTTTGAATAACTCATTGGCGGCAACATCTAAACAAACAGAAACATCTTTGCCTGGTTGAAATCCAGCATTTTCTGTTGCTTCTAAAATAAATTCAATTGCTTCTTCATTGTTAGATAATGAAGGTGCAAAACCACCTTCATCTCCTACTGTTGTTGAAAGTTTTTTTTTGTTCATAAGAGACTTTAATTTTTGTATTACTAAAAAACATATATTGATTGCCTCTTTAAAGGTTTGTGCCTTATCAGGTCGTATCATAAATTCTTGAATTCTTAATGAATTGTTTGCATGAACTCCGCCATTAATTACGTTCATAAGCGGTAAAGGTAATGTTTGTTTATCACCCAAGTTTTTAAATAATGATATTTTTTTTGAAAATGCTGCAGCTTTACTTACTGCTAATGAAACTGACAAAGTAGAATTAGCACCTAATCTTTTTTTTTGTTTGGTATTATCAAGTTCAATTAGAGTTTCATCAATTTTTTTTTGATCTTCTGAAGAAAAACCAATAAGTGCTTTAGATATTTCTCCATTTACCTTTTCTAATGCTTTAAAAACACTTTTTCCTAAGTAATCTTTGTTTTCTAAATCTCTCAATTCAAAAGCTTCGTGTGTACCTGTGGATACTCCTGATGGAACGATTGCAGAGGCATGACTACCATCATCTAAATGAACTTCAGCTTCTATTGTTGGATTTCCCCTACTATCAAAAACCTGTCGACCTTTGATCTTAGTGATTTTTGACATTTTTAATTAATTTATCAATTGCAATTAATTGTTTTAATAAATTTGGCATTTTAGATAATGGAACCATGCTGGGACCATCTGATGGCGCATTATCTGGATCTGGATGAGTTTCCATAAAAACTGCGGCAACACCTACTGCTACAGCAGCACGCGCAAGATATTCAACAAACTCTCTTTGGCCCCCACTTTTTTCTCCTAATCCCCCAGGTTGTTGTACTGAGTGAGTAGCATCGAAAACTACGGGATAGCCATTTTTTGCCATGATAGGTAATGATCGCATGTCAGAAACTAAAGTGTTGTAACCAAAACTAGCACCTCTTTCTGTAACTAAAATATTTTTATTACCTGACTCTTCTATTTTTTTTGTGACATTGATCATATCCCATGGTGCTAAAAATTGACCTTTTTTTACATTAATAACCTTTCCTGTTTTAGCTGCAGCTACTAATAAATCCGTCTGTCTACATAAAAAGGCTGGTATTTGTAATATATCAACGTGCTTAGAAACAATTTCGCACTGATCTATTGTGTGAACATCCGTTAAAACGGGTATGTCTAAGTTTTTTCTAATTTTATCAAAAACTGGTAGAGAATTTTCGAGACCAACACCCCTTTTACCTTTAAAACTAGTTCTGTTAGCTTTATCAAAAGATGTTTTATAAATTAATCCTATATTAAGTTTTTGAGTAATTTCTTTTAATTTTTCAGCAACACTAATTGCATGCTTTTCATTCTCTAACTGACACGGACCCGCTATAAGAGTAAATGGGCCATTGTTTGAAATACTTAAGTTTCCACATTTAACTAGTTTATTTTCCATTAATTTCTTTTTTGACTTAATTCTGCAGCTTTAACAAAAGAGGAGAATAATGGATGAGGTGTAAAAGGTCTAGATTTAAATTCAGGATGAAACTGAACACCAACAAACCAAGGATGATTTTTAAGTTCTATTATCTCAGGCAGTAGCCCATCGGGTGATAAAGCAGAAAAAATCAATCCTTTTTTTTCAAATTCATCTTTATATTTTATATTTACTTCGTATCGGTGTCTGTGCCTTTCTTTAATTTTTTTCATTGAATATATTTTAGATATTAAAGAATTACGTTTAAGTATTGCTTCATATAAACCTAATCTCATTGTTCCGCCTAAATCTTTCTCACTTCCTTTAAATCTTGCTTTTCCTTTTTGCCATTCTTCTAATAAACCAACTACTGGAGTGCAATTATTACCAAATTCACTTGAGGAGGCATTTTTTATGTTTAGTAAATTTCTAGCCGCTTCAATTATCGCCATTTGCATACCAAAACAAATTCCAAAGAAAGGTATATTATTTAATCTTGCATATTTTATGGCAGCAATTTTTCCCTCACTGCCTCTTTTCCCAAAACCACCAGGAATTAAGATACCCGAAACATCTTTTAAAGCTGATTTCAAATTTTGGCTTTTTAAATGCTCTGAATCTATCCTGCTAAGATTAACTTTAAGATTGTTTGCAATTCCCCCGTGGGTTAAAGCTTCGTCTAAAGATTTATATGCATCTTTAAGATTAACATACTTTCCTACAACCCCTATATTTACATTTTTTGTTGTATTTAATACTTTTGTGGTTATGTTTTTCCATTTTGTAAGGTTTGGTATTTTTTTACTTTTAATATTAAAGTACGACAGCACTCTGTCATCAAGTTTTTCTTTATGAAAACTAATTGGTGCTTCATAAATTGTTCTTACATCAACAGTTTCAATAACATTTTCAATATTAACATTACAAAATAAGGATATTTTTTTTCTTTCTGATATTGGAATTTTTTTTTCTGATCTACAAATAATTATATCCGGTTGAATACCTAAACTTCTTAACTCTTTTACAGAGTGCTGAGTTGGTTTGGTTTTAAGTTCGCCTGAAGCTTTGAGATAAGGAACTAAAGTTAAATGAATAAACAAACTATTTTTTTTCTCCGTATCATTAGAAAATTGCCTAATTGCTTCAAGAAAAGGTAAACTCTCTATATCTCCGACAGTTCCGCCAATTTCACAAATTACAAAATCTTCATTTTTTATATCATGAGATATAAATTTTTTTATGCGATCTGTAACATGTGGAACTACTTGAACAGTTCCACCCAGATAATCTCCTTTTCTTTCCTTTTTTATTATCTCACTGTAAATTCCGCCTGTTGTAATATTGTCGGATTGAGTAGCTGAAATTCCTGTAAATCTCTCGTAATGACCTAAGTCCAAATCAGTTTCTGCTCCATCATCAGTTACAAAAACTTCTCCATGTTGAAAAGGATTCATGGTACCTGGATCCACGTTTAAATAAGGATCCAACTTTCGAATTCTGACATTAAAACCTCTTAATTGAAGCAACGCAGCTAATGATGCTGAAGATAATCCTTTTCCAATTGATGAGACCACGCCGCCCGTGACAAATACATATCGCGCCATGGAAGGACATTATAAAGGATTAAGAAAAAAAATTAAAGTTAAATTATTAATCAGATTTTGGAATTTGAGGTTCAGAAGGGTCTTGCTTTTCCTCAACTCTTTCCAAAACTGATGAAGTTGATATTCCTTTTTGCGCCATAATTGTCAACGAAATACTAGTTATGATGAATAGAGTTGCTATTATTGCTGTTACTTTTGTTAAAAGGTTACCCGCTGACCTAGAAGATATAAAACTTTCTTGAGATGCTCCTATGCCCAAAGCACCCCCTTCGGATTTTTGCAAAAGAATTACAATAACTAAGATAATAGCCAAAATGATATTTGATACTAAAATAAAATTTTCCATGTTCTGTTATTTATAGTAATTTTTTATTATATCAATAAATTTTTTTGATGACTTAGAGGCGCCACCAATTAAAAACCCATCTATTTCTGAAATTGACGAAAACAACCCTATATTACTATCATTAACAGACCCTCCATATAAAACGACCGGAAATGTTTTTGTTTTAAAATTTTTTTTAAATTCATTTTTAATAAATTTAAATGTATTTTTTAGTTCTTGAACTTTGGCAATCTTACCAGTTCCAATTGACCAGATAGGTTCATAAGCAATGATAATCTTATTTATATTATATTTTTTATTAATTGAACCTTTTATTTGATTTTTGAGGACAGAAAAAGTTTTACCTTTAATTTTTTCTTTAAATGTCTCACCAATACAAAAAATAATATTTAATTTTTGATTTAAAGCAGATTCAATTTTTTTTTTAATTATTTTATTTGTGTCTCCCTCTGATCTATTTTCAGAATGTCCCAAAATTACATATTTAGCACCAGCATTTTTAAGCATTGAAGCACTCACCGAACCTGTAAAAGGTCCATAATTACTATGGTGATGACAGTTTTGTGCTCCTATAGAAAGAAATGTTGATTTAAGTTTTTTCGTAAAAAAAGAAATTAATGTGTTTGGCACACATAAAACAATTTTATTTTTTTTATGGTATTTATTAAATCTGATACAAAATCGATGTATTTGGTAAATGATTTTTATCGAGCCAAAATCACCGAACATTTTCCAGTTACCAATGAAATATTTTAATTTATTTGTCATGATTTAAAATTTAATTTATAGAGTATCTAATTATATAACAATAAAATAGAATAGTTTTAATTACAATGTTAAGAACAATAAGAAAATTCTCATCATCATTTTTTGCAAAAATATTATTATTATTTATTGCTGTCCCCTTTATATTTTGGGGAATGGGACCTGTATTTCAAGGCGGAAAACAAAATACAATAGCTGAGATTGGAAACGAAAAAATTTCTACACAGGAATTTGTTGATTATATAAGATATAATGCGCCAAATCCAGACTTTGAAACTTTGGATAAAAATTTGATTGAAAAATTGCTCTCTAATTTCATTGGAGAAAAATTAATTGCTCTAGAAATCGAAAATCATGACATTAAGTTATCTGAAAATTCTTTAAGTAAAATTATTAAAAATGAAAAAGCATTTAAAAAAAATAATAAATTTTCAAGAACAGAATATGAAAAATATTTGGTTAAAAATAGTTTAAACGCTGTCGTATATGAAGCTAATTTATCGAAACTAGTAAAAAAAGAACAGCTGTTCGATTTCATTGGAAAAGGAATTATGCCTTCAAAATTTTTGGTTAATATAGCGTATGATAAAATAAATCAAAAAAGAAATATTGAAGTTATAAATTTAAATGACGTTTTTGAGAAAAAATCAAGCTTTAATGAAAATCAAATTGAATCATATTTTAATCAAAATAAAGATACCTATAAAATAATTTACAAGTCGATTCAATTTATCAAATTAAATCCAAAAAATTTAACTGGCGATAATGAATTTACCGATTTATTTTTTCAAAAGATTGACGAAATTGATGACCTGATATTTGAAGGAAAGAATTTAGACTTTCTATTGAATAGATTTAATTTAGCATCCGCAACCTCAGCAACTTTTAATGAATTGGATCAAGACAGAAAATTCGAAACAGACACCCACTTTCCCAATGAATTAATTAAAAAAATTTTTGATATAGATCAAGTAGAACCAACGGTTCTAATAGAACATGATAATAATTATTTTATTGTCGAGCTAACTAAAACTGAAAATATTCAGAGAAAAGTCACTGATCAATCGGTTAAAAAAGAAATACTATTAAACCTTAAAAAACAAACTAAAAGAAAATTAATTTCTGAAATAATTAGTAAAATAAATAAAAATAATTTTAAAAAAAATGATTTTGACAAGTTATCAAAAGATGAAAAGGTTGTTATTAAAAAGATTAGACTTGAAAATCGCAATGATGATAATGTTTTAAAACAAGAGCTTATTAATCAGATTTATGCATTTTCAGAAAAAAAAGTAATAGTTGTCGCGGACATTGAATTTTCAGAAAATTTTTTAATTTATATTGATAAAATCGAAAACGTATCTATTGGTGTAAAAACGGAAAACTATAAAAAATATTTTGATTTGTCCAAAAATAAAATAACTACTGATTTGTATAATACCTATAATTCTTACCTCGAAAATAAATACGAAATAAATATTAATTATCAAACATTAGCTAAAACTAAAAATTATTTTTAATGAATATAAATACAAGCTTCATTAATTTTAAAAAAAAACATAAAAATAAAAAAAATCAAATAATATTTCACCAAACTGCTTGTAAGAATAATAAAATTATTGAAAATATAATTAATAATTTTTTAATAAAAGAAAATAGTTTTATATTCGAATCGGTAGAAAAACGCAGAATAAGAGGACGATATACAATAATTGGAGCTGACCCCGATAAAATTTGGGAATTTAATAAAAAAAAAATCTATCTTATTGAAAACAATAAAAAAAAAATAATAAAAGGTACCCCATACATATTTCTAAGAAAATTAATTGAAAATTTTAATTTTCCTCTGCCAAAGAATCTTCCTCCTCTATGTTCTCTTTTAGTAGGATACTTTTCATATGATATTATTCGATACATTGAAAAAATTCCCGATAATTGCCATGATGACTTGAAAATGCCTGATATAAAATTAATGAGACCTAAAAAACTTATAATTCATGACAATTTGCTTAAAAAAATTTATTTTATAATCAATTGTTATGCTGACCAAAAAATTAATAACTATTCAAAATATTATTCAAATCAAATAAAAAATATTCAAAACTTAAAAAGCTTAACCTTTAATGTTGAAGATCGAAGAAATACACAGACTCAAACTAATAAAAAAATAAAAGTTAGATCAAATATTTCTAAAAAAAAATTTAAAGAAATTGTTTTAAAAGCAAAGGCATATATCAAAAAAGGTGATATTTTTCAGGTGGTACTAAGTCAAAGATTTGAAGCCAAGCTTACAAAATCTCCATTAGAGATATATAAAAAATTAAGAATTACCAACCCTTCTCCTTTTATGTATTTTATTAACTTTAATGACTTTCAAATAATAGGAAGCAGCCCAGAAATTTTAGTAAGGTTAAGAAAAAATAAAATAACTATTCGGCCGATTGCTGGAACACGACCACGAGGTTTAAGCGCTAAAAAGGATGCATTTTATAAACAAGAACTATTGAATGATAAAAAAGAATTGTCAGAACATCTAATGCTTTTAGATTTAGGCAGAAATGACGTTGGAAAAGTTTCAAAAATTAATTCCGTTAAGGTTACTGAAAAATTTAAAGTGGAAAAATATTCTCACGTTATGCATATTGTTTCCAATGTTGAGGGAAAATTTAATAAAAAACACAGTTTACTTGATACTATGCTTGCGGGATTTCCTGCGGGAACAGTTTCCGGTGCACCCAAAATAAGAGCTATGGAAATTATTGATGAACTAGAAAAATCTAAAAGGAAAATGTATGCAGGCGCTATCGGATATTTTTCCGCCAACCAAAATTTTGATACTTGTATTGCTTTAAGAACAGCACTTATTAAAAATAATAAATTTTATATACAATCTGGCGCAGGAATTGTTGCTGACAGCATTCCTGAAAAAGAATATTTAGAAACAGTTAATAAGGCAAAAGCATTAATAAACTCATTGAATTAAAAAAAATGAAATTATTACTTATAGATAACTATGATAGCTTTACTTATAACTTGTACCATTATCTTTCATCACTCAAATGTAAAGTAGATGTTTGTAGAAATGATAAAATCAAAATTGATAAAATTAAAAAAAATAAATATCAAAAAATAGTCATTTCGCCTGGCCCAGGTAATCCCGACCAGGCTGGATCTTGTTTAAAAATAGTCAAATACTTTTATAAATCTATTCCAATATTAGGAGTGTGTTTAGGCCATCAAATTATAGGACAAATTTTTGGATCTAAAATTGTTGTCGCAAAAAAAGTTATGCATGGAAAAATCAGTCAAATTAAGCACGCCGGAAAAGGTATTTTTCAGGGTATAAAAAGAAAATTATTTGCAACAAGATATCATAGTTTAATCATTGATAGAAAAACTCTCAGTAAAGAATTAATTATAACTGCAGAAACTAAAGATAAAATCATCATGGGAATAATGCATAATAAATATAATGTTCATGGTGTTCAATTCCACCCTGAAAGTATTAGAACCCCTGAGGGTATGAAGTTGTTAAAAAATTTTTTAAAATACTGAACAGTTATGAATAATTTAGAACAATTAATTAATAATATTTCTAAGGGCAAAAATCTAAGCTTTGAAGAAAGTAAAACAATTTTCCTTAGTATTATGAATGGAAAAATGTCAGAAAACTTAATTTATAATTTTTTAACAGCTTTATCTACCAAAGGAGAAACATCTGACGAAATTGCTGGTGGAGTATACGTTTTGAGAGAAAAAGCATTAAAAGTGAAAACATCTGAAGATATTATAGATACTTGTGGTACCGGAGGTGATGGAAAAAATACTCTTAATATATCTACAGCTTCTTCGCTTCTATTGGCCAGCATGGATATTAAAGTTGCAAAACATGGAAATAAAGCACTTTCATCAAAATGTGGTTCAGCAGATGTTCTAGAGCGATTAAAAATTAACATTCATTTACAACCAGATGGAGTCGCTAAAAGCATAGAAAAGAATAATTTTGGTTTTATGTTTGCTCCAAATTACCATTTAACTATGAAGTACGTTGCTCCTATAAGAAAAAAAATTGGTTCAAGAACTATATTTAATTTGCTAGGTCCGTTAAGTAGCCCAGCTAACGTAAAAAGGCAAGTGGTAGGAGTTTTTGCAAAAAAATGGTTACTACCTTTTGCAAATGCTTTAAAAAATTTACAATCAGAACATGCGTGGATAGTTCACAGTGAAGACGGTATGGATGAAATTTCTCCATTTGCAATAACTAATATTGTTGAATTAAAAAATAATAAGATTAACGAAATCAAGATTGATCCTAAAAAAATCGGGGTAAAATTTAATAATCCTGATAATTTAAAAGGGCAAGATGCTGATTACAACGCTAATAAGATAATAGATATTTTTAGTGGAAGTAAAAATGAATTTTCCGAAGCAGTATGTTTAAATTCAGCTGCCGCTCTTATTGTTTGTAATAAATTTAATAAATTTGAAGATGCATATGAATTTTCAAGAAAATATTTAGAATCCGATAAAACCTTAATTCATCTAAAAAAGATTCAGACCTTCTAAGATGGAAAATGTATTAAAAAAGATTATTAACAAAAAAAAAGAAAGGATTAAAATTTACAAGAAAGAATACCCTGAAAACAAACTTTTCGAAGATATTAAAAACATAAACAATTTCATTGATTTTAAAGATAAAATTAAAAGACGAAATTCAGAACGTAAAATTTCTATTATAGCTGAAATTAAAAAAGCGAGCCCATCTGCTGGAGAAATTATAAAAAATTTTAATCCTCTTAATATAGCAAAAATTTATTTTGAAAATGGAGCCTCTTTTCTTTCTGTTCTTACAGAAGAATATTTTTTTTTAGGTAAACTTGATTATATAAAAAATATTAAAAGCAATTATAAAATCCCTATATTATGTAAAGATTTCTTTATTGATACTTATCAAGTAGCTTTAGCTAAAAGTTTTGGGGCTGATTGTATTTTGATAATCTTATCTGCGGTTGATAAAGTGCTTGCTAAAGACTTATGTCAAGCTGCGAATGATCTAAATATTTCAACTTTAATTGAGGTTCATTCAGAAAAAGAAGCTGAAATTGCTTTGTCTTTTAAAGATTCTCTTATTGGAATAAATAATAGAAATTTAAAGACTTTGGAAGTTTCTCTTAATACATCTGTGAAACTTTCTAAAATATTAAATTCTCACCAAAACCCATTGATCTGTGAAAGCGGAATACATTCAACTGACAACATAAAATTTATAATAGATAACGCTGGAATTTATAATTTCCTCATTGGAGAATCACTTCTCAAAAGCCAAGACATTGGTTCAAAGCTAAAACAATTTACTCAAATAAGCCTTTAAAATTAAGGGTTTTTAAGCATTGATTTAAAATTAGAACTTTTATAGAACGATAAATGTACGATGTTTGTTCTATGTTAACTAAAAAACAAAAAAACCTGCTTTTATATATAAATAAAAAGATCAGATCTACTGGAGTTTCGCCTTCATATGAAGAAATGAAAAATTCCTTAAATTTAAAATCAAAATCTGGAATCCATAGACTCATCACTGCTTTAGAAGAAAGAGGCTTTATTAAAAGACTTGCTCACAAAGCAAGAGCACTGGAAGTTTTAAAATTACCCGAAACAGCTAGTGCGAATGATATTTATAACTCTTTCTCACCAAGTGTAATAAAGGGCGGATTAGATAGTAATAATCAAAAAAACAATGTAAACGAAATACCTGTATTAGGCAAAATTGCAGCTGGTACCTCAATTGAAGCAATACAGAACGAAGTTAGTAGAATAGTTCTTCCACAAGCATTAAGTAATAAAGGAGAACATTTTGGTTTAAAAATTTCCGGCGACTCCATGATTGAAGCTGGAATCAATGATGGTGATACGGTCATTGTTAGAAAAACTAATACCGCCAACAATGGACAAATAGTAGTTGCTCTAATCGACGATCATGAAGCCATGCTTAAAAGAATAAGAAAAAAAGGTAAAGTTGTAGCTCTTGAAAGCGCAAACAAAAATTATGAAACAAAAATTTTTGGCCCTAATAGAGTAAAAATCCAGGGTGTCCTAGTATCTTTATATAGAAACTTCTAAAAAAATAGTCTAATAATCATTTATGAGTTTAGTGGCAACAAGGTTTGCTCCCTCTCCAACTGGACCATTGCATATAGGTGGTATTAGAACAGCTCTTTTTAATTGGCTATTTTCTAAAAATAATAAAGGAAAATTTTATTTAAGAATTGAAGATACAGACAAAGAAAGATCCAAAGATGAATATAAAAAACAAATTATTGAATCGCTGAAATGGATTGGTATTCAACACGATGGCAAAGAATATATACAATCGGAAAAAGTTAATAAACACAAAGAAATTGCTGATGAACTTTTAAAGAAAGGTTTTGCTTATAAATGTTATTGTACAGAAAAAGAAATTGAAGAACAAAAAACAAAAGCAAAAAAAAGCGGGATACCTTTTGTTTATAATAGAAAATGGAGAAATCCTAAGGATTTAGAAATTCCAAAAAATGTTAAACCGGTAACAAGATTCAAAAGTAAAATAAGTGGAAATACTGTAATAAAAGATTTAGTCCAAGGCCAGATTAATATTTCCAATGCAATAATTGAAGACTTTATAATTCTCCGAAAGGATCGTTCGCCTACCTATCAATTATCTGCTGTCGTTGATGATCACTTGATGAATATTACGCATGTTATAAGAGGAGATGACCACAAAATTAATACCTTTAAACAAAAACAAATTTATGAAGCAATGAAATGGAAGCTTCCAGAATTTGCTCATATACCATTGATCCATAGTGCGGCAGGGAAAAAATTATCTAAAAGAGATAACGCCTCTACATTAAGTGATTATATTAAAATAGGAATATTACCTAGGGCTTTAAGAAATTATTTGCTCCGTTTAGGATGGTCTTATAAGGACAAGGAAATATTTTCTTTAGAGGAAAGTATTAAATACTTCAATTTATCTGGAATCGGAAAATCTCCTTCAAAACTAGACATGGATCGTATTTTATCAATGAACGAACACTATATAAAAGATATGGATGAAAAAGAGTTATTTCAAACTTTCAAAAATTATTGTCAGCAATACAAAGAAAAAATTGAAGGTAAGTTTGAAAAAAAACTAATAAACTCAATACATTTTCTTAAAAATAAAGCTAAATCCCTAGAAGATGTTCACAAAAATGCTAATTACATTATCACTAATAAGTTTAGTATTAATTCTGAAGATCTTAATTTAATTGACGACAGATCCAAAAAAATTATCAAAGATTACTGTAAGAAAATTGAAGAAAGTGAAATGCTTAATAAGGAAACACTAGAGAAACAACTAAAAGAATTAATGGATAAACATCAGACTAATTTTAAAGGAATTGGACAGCCTATGAGGATAGCACTTACGGGATCTAAATTTGGTCCTGGAATTTACGACATAATCTTATCTTTAGAAAAAGATGAAGTTTTAAAAAGATTAAGTAAATTCAATTAATTTAAACTTTTATTCAAAATATTAGCAACTTTTTCAGTAGATGAAGTATCTATTTTCATTTCATCTAAGATTTTATTACAATTCAAAATCTGTGTTTTTCCCAATTTAGGATTTTTAATATATGATTCTACAAATTCATAAATAGTTTTAGGATTACATCTAGATTGTAACAATTCAGGAATAATTTCAGAATTAGATATTATATTAAAAATATTTGCATACCTAACCTTAATTAGCAGTTTAATGATAAAGAAGTTAAGAAAATTCATTTTATATATTATGATAGATGGAACTCCTGCATTACAAATTTCTAACGAAATAGTTCCTGATTTAGCAATAGCAAAAGTTGAGTTAGATAATATATTTTTTTTAATATTTTCATCTGACGTTATTTCACAATTTTTTAAACTGGATTCAGATAAAAATCGATTTACAAGATCTTTGAATTCTTGGGTTGCATGAAATACATAAAGAAAATCTTTATATTTGCTCTGGGCCAAGATAATAAATTTTACCAATATAGGCATTAAAGTATTTATTTCTGATAAACGACTACCTGGAAATATTGATATGATTTTTTTATTTTTGTCAGTCAAATAACTTAAATCGACTTTGTTTTTAATTTTATTATCCAAAAGGGGATGACCAACAAATGTGGAATTAATATTTTCTTTATCAAAATATTTTTTTTCAAAATAAAATAATAACAATATATGATCTATAAAATTCTTTATTTTTTTAACCCTACCCTCTCTCCATAACCAAACTTGAGGAGCAACATAATGTATAGTTTTAATATTTGAGTTTCTTTTTTTTACTATTTTTGCAACTCTCAGTGTAAAATCAGGACTATCTACAGAAAATAAGATATCGGGATTAAATTCTAATATTTTTTTTACTGTATAATTAATTTTTCTTTTAATTTTAAATAAATTAAGAATTACCCTAGTAAATCCTAAATAAGTAATTTCTTCTAATTTAAATATTGAATCGATGCCTTTAGATTTAAGGTAGGTGCCACCAACAGATAAATATTCAATATTATTATTAATTTTTTTTAGTTTTGAAACAGCTTTTGCTGCCAATTTATCTCCAGATGGCTCACCAGTTAAAACAAATATTTTTTTTTGCATATTAAATAGCGCAAATAAACATTCTATTTTTATTAGCTAAATTAATGCATTTTGAACGATCTAAAAAAATATTTTGATTTGCTTTTACAACAATTCCCTTAAGTCCAATTTTTATACACTTCTTTATAGTTTTGATGCCAACAGTAGGCAAATCTACACGTAAATCTTGATTTCGCTTTGGGAATTTAAGAAGAATGCCTTGTCTTTTATTTCTATAAGAAAATCGCTTGAATAATATACTGGCTCTTTTCAACATAGCATCTGTTCCATCAGAATCTTCAATTGTAACTACGTGACTATTTCTAATAACTACTCCTTGTCCAATACCACGTCTGCTTAAATCAGTAATAATGTTTTTTCCTTTCAGCATATCCTTTTTGCTTAAAAAATCAGGCTTCATTTTTGTATAGTTTCCTCTCCTGAGTAATAGCTCTGGATTAAAAAAAGTAGAACTTATTATTTTGAAACCTTCTTTTTTAAAAATCTCAATAACTGTCTTGATAATTGAAGCATCGTCTTTTTTAGCCCCCTTAATGATTTTTGGTAAATAATATATAGCTTTAAAATCAAATTTAGTTTTGGAAAAATTAGGAGTTGTAATTTTCCCAGCAAAAATTATTTTTTTACATCCATGTTTTTTTAATATTGATATAGCTTTTCCCAACTGGCCTATAGATAATGGAAAGAAATTTTTGTTTTTTTTAAATATTTTTTTTTTAGAAATATCAATTATTACAAATTTTTTTTTAAGTAATTTAAGTTTTTTTATAATTAAATTACCTAACTGAGTTTCACCTAGGACTAAACCTATCATTAAATAATTAATTTTCTAATGGTGAACAGATTGGCCTTTTTTTGTCCTTTGAAATAAATTCTGTTACCTCTTTTACTAATTTATTATCTTTAAATTCTCCATTTATTTTAACTAAATTTTCATGAAGATTTTTTGACGAGAAAATTTTATTATATGCTTCATTTAATTCCATTATTATTTTATTTTCATATTTTTTTCTTCGAAGCCCAATTAAATTTATACCCTTTAAATAATTTCTATTACCAAATGATAGACCAAAGGGTATTACATCTTTTAATACTCCTGTCATGCCTCCAACCATTGCTAAACGCCCTATTCTGGTAAATTGTTGAACCGCAGAATTTCCTCCTATAATAACTGAATCCTCAATAATCACATGACCGCCTAAAGGAACATTGTTCGCTATAACCACATTATTTCCGATTTGACAGTCATGAGCTACATGTGAAGAAATCATAAATAAACAATTGTCTCCAATGTTTGTAATCGTTCGACCAGCCTGAGTCCCTGGATTAATTGTTACGTACTCTCTAATAATATTATTTTTCCCAATGACTAGACTATTTTTTTCACCCTTGTACTTTAGATCTTGAGGTTGAGTCCCTATGCTTGCAAAGGGAAAAACTTGAGTTCCAGATCCAATTTTTGTATTACCTACAATATTGGCATGTGAGTGTATGTCGACTTCATCACCAATTTCGACATTAGATCCTATAATTGTATATGGACCTATTTTAGCAGTTTTTGAAATTTTGGCATTTTTATCAATGATACTAGTTTTGTGAATCATAATTTATTATGTCCTATTAACAACACTTGCAGCCCACTCAGCTTCAGCCATTTTTGTTCCATTAACCTTTGCTACACCTTTATATTTCCAAACACGACCATGGGATCTTATAGCTTCAATCTCTAAATGAAGTTCACAGTCAGGAAAAATTGGATTTCTAAATCGCGCCTTATTAATACTCATCAAGTATACTAATTTATTTTCGTATTCTTTAGAATCTACTCCATGGGCTGTTAGAGCGGCGGCGGCTTGACCAAAAGCTTCAACAATAAAAACACCTGGCATAACAGGTTGTCCTGGAAAATGACCTTGTACAAAAAAAGATGTTTTTTTAACATTCACTATTGCTGTAGCTGATTTTAGAGGAACAATATTAATTAATCTATCGATTAAGAGCATCGGCTCCCTGTGCGGTAACAAACGCTCGATTTCTTTTTTATCAATTGAATTATTTTTCATTTTTTTCTTCTCATTTTTACAAAATCTCTTAGCGGAACAGCAGGATAACCCATGACTTGGGAATTATCTGGAATATCTCTTGTAACTCCACTTGCTCCTCCGATTTTGACATTGTTTCCTATTTTTAAATGTCCAGAAATTCCTGCTTGACCTCCAATTACAGTATTGTCACCTATCGTCGTGCTTCCTGCTATTCCCACTTGTGCTGCCATCATACAGTTTGTGCCAATTTTAACATTGTGAGCTATATGTATATGATTATCTAAAAAAGTATTTCTCCCTATTATGGTATCGCTAACAGAACCTCTGTCTATAGTACAATTTGCTCCTATTTCTACTCCTTCTCCTAAAATTACTTTTCCAATCTGGGGTGTTCTAATATTCTTTTGTCCAATGGGTATAAAACCAAAACCTTTGATTCCAATCTTAGAGCCTTCCTTTATGCACACATAATCATTAATAATAGAATATTTTATAATAACTAAAGAACCAATTACACAATTTTTTCCAATTTTAACATTGCTTTCAATTATACAATTGCTTCCAACAAAAGTATTTTTGCCTATTTGAACATTCTTTCCAATGAAAACATTTTTTCCAAAATTCACTTCAGGGTATTTGTTTTTAATTTCATTTGAATCTATAAGATTAATATCTGGATAATCTAGATCTGCTTTCGGATAGAACATTTTTGAAACTTGAGTTACGGCCAATAAAATATTTTTAACATTAAGTTTAATACATTTATTAGGAAGAAATTTTGAAAGATTTGAAGAAGTAATACAAGCGGCTGCTTTCGTTTTTAAAGAAACGTCTTTGTATCTGCTAGAATTTAAAAAAGTCATATCATTTTCCTTAGCATTTACTAAGGATTCAACACCATGAATTTCAAAGTCTTTTACATTTGAATAGTTATTGGTGCAATCTATTGCTTTAATTATTTCCTTTAAAGGGTATGGTCCCTTTTTTACAAAAAACTGGTTAGAAACCATTTTATTTTATACTTAACGATGGAAACTCTTTATTTAACTTTTCAACAATTATATTTGTAATATCAAGATTGGTATTTCCCATAAGTACATTTTTTCTATCTATAATCAGCGAAATATCATTTTCTTTAATATAAGTCTTCATAATTGGATCTAACTTTTCTAATAATTTTTGCCTTGCTTCTGCTCTCTGTGATGTAATTTTTTCAAGTGCTGTTCTTCTTTGCGATTGATAATCTATTACTTTTTTTCTCAGATCATCAGATTTTTTTTGATATTCTTTTTTAGTCAAAATTGTCTTTTGTGCTAATAAATCATTTTCTTTCTTTTTGAGCGCATTTTCTTCATCCAAAAATTTTTTTTGATTTTCTTTAAATGATTTCTGTAAAAAATCCTGTGCACCTTTTCCTGCCTTGCTATTATTTAAAACAAATTTCATATCTAAATATGCTATTTTTTGTTCTGCTGAAGCATGTGTATAAATTAAAAACAAAAAAGTAACTACAAAAAATTTTACTAAATATTTCATTAGAATGATGTTCCAATTCTGAAATTAAATGATTCAGTTTCATCAGTATTACTTTTTGTTATATCCTGCGCTAAAACAAAGCTAAGCGGACCAATTACAGTAAATATATTTGCAGCTACTCCTATGGATGATCTAATTTTGTTTGTATCTTCTATAGTATCGCTGTAGTCAACGGACCATACATTTCCGGTATCTAAAAATGCACTAATATCCGTTCTTGTTTCCTCCGGTAAAAAATTAGGCAGCTGCGCCTCAAATCCTAATGCTGTAGTATAATTACCTCCAACCCAATCTTCTCCATCCTTTGGTCCAACTCTACCTGCTCTAAAGCCACGAAGCCTTTTCGAAGGCAAATACAATCTGCTTGTTACTCGCACATCTTCATTATTCAAACCATGTATCGCACGTGCATGAAATTTAACTGCTCCAATTACATCTTCCGAAAAGGCATGATAAGCGCTTACATCTATTCCATTTAACAGTGATGATGAGTCCATAACGATTGGTAATGATTGTATAAATTTTGTCCTATAACCTTCGGTAGGTTGAAAAACCTGATTTCTTTTATCAACTGTTATACCGTATGCAAAATCCATATTAGTGTATGTTCCGTCCATTTTTTTCATTGCTGAAGATGCACTTGATTGAACCTCAATCTCTTCATATGATGCAGAGATTGAGGGTGATAAGAATATATTTTCATATTGTTCAAACTCTGTTCCTAAAGAATAACCTGTTTTTGAACTTTCATAACCTGAACTTTCAGTTTTATCTGAAGATGAAACGTTTAAAGAAGAATATACTGAGTTACCTGAATAATTATAATTTGGATTGTTTACAAAAATAGTTCCACTTATAGTTTCTTCTGTAACATTTAATGTGGAACTGAACGTAATTCCTCTTCCTAGCCAATTATTCTCACTTATTGAAAACATAAAGGAGGTTCCATCAGTACCAACTCCCGCACCTGCTGCAAGTTCGCCTGTAGCTTGTTCTTCAACTGTTATTTCTAAAACTTTTAAATTAGGTGATGATCCTTCTGTGATTTTCTTTTCAACTTTTCCAAAAATACCTCTAGCCTTAAGCCTGTTGATTGATTTATTAACAAGAAGAGCACTATATGGATCTCCTTCATCTACAACCATTTCACCTCTTATTACCGAGTCATTTGTTACACTGTTACCAGCTATATCTATTCTTTCAATTGTAAATTTTTGACCTTCGAAAATATCTATTTTAACTTCAACACCTTCACCATCTAATGTTTCAACTGTTCGGTGGTTAATAAACTGCAATTCCTTTTGTTGGCTCAATTTGTCTATTTTTTCCAAAAGAGATGTTAATTTTTTCTGGGAATAATAGTCCCCAATAATATTATTAAAGTCTTTTTCTAATGACATAAAAGCGGATTGATCCAATGCTTCCGAAACGTTTATAAAAATTTTCTTAAATTTATATCTCTTTCCAGCATTAATGCTAAAAGTTAAAATAAAACCTTCTCCTTCAGAATATTCAACATTACTTGATGATATATCAACTTCATAATAACCTTTATTTTTATAATAATTTTTCAATAATCTTTTATCTAATTCAACTCTACCTTTATTTAGATAAACGTTCTTTGAAATGAATTTCCAAAATTTAGCTTCCTGGGAGGTAATAACATCTCTTAATCTTTTATCCCTGATCTTTTTGTCGCCTAAAAAATATATCTTAGAGATTTTAGCTTTTTCCCCTTTATCTATTGAGTAAATTAAATTTACTCTATTTCTCTTCAACTTTTCTACATCTAAATCTATTTTTACAAAGTAAAATCCTAATTGCCTATAAAAAGTTTTTATTAAATTAATATCTGACTTAATATAATTTTCCAAAAATGAAGTTTTTTCCCTAAGAATAAGTTTTTCTGTAATGGCTGTTTTATATTTTTCTGCTTTCTCTCCTTTAAGAACTAGTGAATTTATAATCGGATTTTCTTTAACAATAATGTTCAGTCGACCATCTCGTAATTCAATAGATATATTTGAAAAATAATTGGTTTCATAAAGTTTTTTAATCAACAAAGTAATATCCGATGATTCGTAATTTTTGCCTATTGTGATATCCCCAAAAATTACTATTGTCTCTAAAGTGATTCTTTCATTTCCTTTGACTTCAACTCTATTAACTATTTCTGCATAAGATTTAGCACTGAAAGCAAGAAAAAACAGAATAAATATAAAAAATATCTTTTTAAAATTTTCCATAAAATATTATCTTACACACATCGCAAGTGTTTTCAATCTCGCCCAATTGTCAGTTATTTGTATATCTTTTATTGATTTTGGTTTTCTTTTAGCATGCTTTTTGAAATCTTTGTCCCTAAAAATCTTGTTTATTGTTTTAACAATTTTTAGAAAGCCAATTTTTTTAGTCAAAAATAAACTTACCAATACCTCGTTTGATGCATTAACTATTGTTGGTGCTAAAAAACCTAAGTTTAAACACTTGTTAATTAATTTGATTGATGGAAAACGTTTTGTATTCACATTTTGAAAACTTAATTTGCTTAAAATTCTGGCATCAATTTTTTTTACATTCAAAACATGATTCTTTCGACCGTATAAAGTATTAGATATAGGTATTTTCATATCTGTATTATATAAAATCATTTTGATTAGACCGTTTTTAAATCGAATTATAGAATGAACATAAGATTGGGGATGTATCATTATTCTGTATTTTTTTTTGTTAAATTTAAAAATTCTACAAGCCTCAATTACCTCAAAAACTTTATTCATCAAGTTTGCAGAATCAATAGATATTTTTTTTCCCATTTTCCAATTTGGATGATTGATAGCTTGTGTAGGTTTGACATAGTTTAGTTTATTTTGTGGTAAATTTAAAAAGGGACCGCCAGAAGCAGTGATTATTATTTCTTCTACCTCCTCATCACTTATATCTTTAGTAAGCTCCATTATTGAAAAATGTTCTGAGTCAACGGGTAGTATTTTAGTTTTATATTTCTTTATGAGTTTGGATAAAATTTCCCAACCACAAATAATAGATTCCTTATTTGCTAAAGCTACAGTTTTGCTAATTTTTATAGCATCAATTGTTGGTTGTAATCCAGCCACTCCAACAATTGCAGCCATTGTATAATCTAATTTTTTAGAAATAATATTAGTTAAAGAAATATCCCCTGAATAAACTTTTGTTTTGCTATTTTTTAAACTTCTTTCTGTTCTTTCATGAAAAATTTGGTTTTTAATTAGAATATTTTTAACATTAAATTCTTTTGCTTGCTGAATTAATTTTTTATAATTATTATTTGCAGACAAAAAAACTACTTCAAAAAAATTTTTATCCTTTCTAATAACATCTAATGTGGATTTTCCAATAGATCCCGTAGATCCAAGTATTGCAATTTTCATTTTCATATCAAAATATTTGTGAAAGTTTTAAAATAGATGCTGTTGGTATTGCAAAAATAATGCCATCAATTCTATCAAGTAAACCTCCGTGACCAGGTAAAATACTTCCTGTATTCTTAACTTTATTTAATCTTTTAAAATAAGAGATAAATAAATCGCCTAACTGACAAGTTAAGGAAATAATTAAACAAAATAATATATTTTTTAAAGAAAAATCAAAATTGATATCTATATAATTTTGCAAATCAATTAAAAATATTGGCAATATAGAAAAAATAAAAGAACCTATAGTTCCTGAGATTGTTTTGTTTGGACTAATTTTAGTTAATTTTTTACCACCAATAATATTGCCAAAAACATATCCACCTGTATCAGAACAAATACATACGCATAAAACAACAATAAAAAACAGTGCACTTTCAAAACTATTTCCTCTTAAAAAAAACGCACCCATGATAAAAGGGAATAATAAATAAAACAATCCAAGACCTCTAATTAAAAAATAATTCCAAAATTGACCTGAAAAAAATTTATAATTAATGTTACACCATTCACTAAAGCATAAATATGCAGTCATACAAACAGCGATTAAAAAAATTATTTTATTAATTAAAATACAAAAAATTACAACTACAAACAAAATGAGTGATGTCATCATTCTTTTTATTAATTCATTACTCATTAAATTTTTCCAAAATTTCTTTTTATCTTATGAAATTTACTTATAATTTTATTAAAATCATTTTCATTGAAATCTGGCCATAATTTATCTATAAAAAAAATCTCTGTATATGCTAGCTGCCATAATAAAAAATTGCTTAATCTTCTGGTTCCGCCTGTTCTGATTAATATATCGGGGTCTGGCATATTTTTTGTATAAAGTTTTTTTTGAAAATTTTTTATATCTATTTTTTTATTTTTCTCAAAGGCAAATTTCCTGCAGGCATCAACAATTTCTTCTTTTGATCCATAATTTAATGCAAGATTTATTGTAATTGCATTATTTTTTTTGGTTTTTTTTTCAATTAATTTTAAGGATTGAATAATATCTGGGGGAAGTTTATTTTGTTTCCCAATAATATTTATTTTAATTCCTTGTTTATTAATTTTTTTTAAATTTTTTTTAATGTGCTTTCTTACTAAATCAAAAAGAAAATTAATCTCATCATCTGGCCTTTTCCAATTTTCTGTTGAAAAAGTATAAAGTGTTAAATAAGGAATTTTTTGATCAAGTGATGATTTAATTACAGTTTCTACAGTGTTCAACCCTTTTAGATGGCCATAATTTCTAGATCCTCTTTTCTTTAAACCCCATCGCCCATTTCCATCCATGATTATAGCGACATGATTTAACTGATTCATATTGTCATTATTTCTTTTTCTTTTTCTTCTAATTTTTTTTCAAGTTCTAATATTTGTTTATCGGTTGAATTTTGGATTTTTTTTTCAAAATTTTTCAATTCATCTTCACTAATTTTTTTATCTTTAAGATTATTTTTTAAATTATCATTGGCCTCTCGCCTAATATTTCTTATAGATACTTTCGCTTTCTCTGCTAGTCCACGCATAATTTTCTTTAATTCAACTCTTCTTTCTTCATTTAAACTAGGAATTGGAATTCTCAGCAACTGACCATCTATTTGAGGATTAATACCAAGATTGGATTTTGTAATCGCTGCGTCAATTAATGGGACATTATTTTGATCCCAAACTTGAACTGTAAGAAGTCTTGGCTCAGGAATTGATATGTTTGCCAATTGGTTAATTGCCATGCTTTGCCCATAAACATCAATTTTGATTATATCCAACATGTGAACATTAGCTCGACCTGTTCTTAATGATGATAAATCTTGATTAAAAACATCAAAGGCTTTTTTCATTTTAGATATGCAATTTTTTAATATATCTTCTGAAGTCACAATATTTAAACTCCTTCACCAACCTTAAATCTTATAAATTTCTTTATTTCTATTTTATCCTTGCCGACAACTTCTTTGAGCACATCTTTTACCTTTTTCTTGGGATCCATAATCCACTCTTGGTTTAATAGAGTGTTATCTGCAATAAATTTATTCAATTTTCCTATAGCTATTTTTTCTACAATCTTAGTATCCTTTCCGCTATTTTTCAATTCTTCTTTAATTATTTCCTTTTCTTTTTGTAATATATTTTGATCTAAACTCTCCTTGTCTATTGCTAGTGGTGAGGAAGCAGCCACTTGCATCGCCAACTGTTTTCCTAAATTCAATATTTCATTTTTTGGCTTTGTAGTTTCTATGCTTAATAACACTCCCAATTTTCCAACATTTTTTTTAAGTGAAGAGTGTGTATACGAAAAATTTATTGATTTATCTTTCCCAATGAAAGCGCTTCTTCTTAAAGTAATTTTTTCTCCAATTTTAGATATTAAATCAACTAAATTATCTTTAACATTTTTTTTGTTTGTCATTGTCGAATTTAAAATATCTTCCATTTTTCCAGATTTGATTAATGCTAATTGGGAGATTTCTTCAGCAAAATTTACAAATTGATTGTTTTTTGCAACAAAATCTGTTTCGCTGTTTATTTCTATCATTGAAAATTGATTATCTTGCTCATAAATACAAATCAAACCTTCAGCCGCTACTCGTGACATTTTTTTAATGGCTTTTGCAATACCTTTTTTTCTCAATAGTTCTACCGACTTTTCAATATCTCCTTGAGTTTCATCGATTGCATTCTTACAATCTTTGTATCCCACTCCAGTAATTTTTCTTAATTGCTTAACCTTTTCTAATAAATTACCTGAAGACATAAAAATTATATATTTTTATTCTTATTTTTTGGATGCTAACGTTTTAATTTTTGAGAAAATGGATGTGGATTTTTTTTCTGTTGCATCGCTTTTTATTTTGGGTTTAGACACTTCTACTTTTATTTTTTGTTTAGGTTCTTCCTTTTTTTCTTTAGATTCAATCTCTTCAGAATATTTTGTGGATATATTTTTCTGAGCATCTAGTATCGTTTGTTTTATTAGCTCACAATACAAATTTATGGCTCTTCTTGCATCATCGTTTCCAGGTATTGGAAAATTGATTTCTGTGGGATCAGAGTTGGTATCAATTATTGCAACTATAGGAATGCGCAATTTTACAGCTTCTTTAACTGCTAAATCTTCAACATTAGTATCAATTATAAAAATCATATTCGGTGTTTTTTTCATATCGGCTATACCACCCAATGATCTTTCTAGTTTGTCTCTTTGTTTACCCATTTTTAAAATTTCTTTTTTTGTGAAACCTGTGCTTTCTTGTTTTAAGTCTTCGGAAAGTTTTTTGTAACGCTTTATTGAATTGGATATAGTCTTCCAGTTAGTAAGCATTCCACCAAGCCATCTATGATTAACATAAAATTGTGAAGTATCCTTAGCTAGAGCAGAAATTGTTTCTGTGGCCTGTTTTTTTGTTGATACAAACAATATTTTACCTCCTGCAACAATACACTTGTGTATTTCGTGTAATGCAACATTTGTCATTTCCAAAGTCTGTACAAGATCAATAATATGTATGGAATCTTTTGATCCAAAAATATACGGACTCATTTTTGGATTCCACCTAAAAGTTTTGTGGCCTAAATGAACGCCGGCGTCTAGTAATTGTTTTATAGTAACACTTGGTAATTTCATTGTTTCCCGGTTATTCCACCACAATTTTTTCCATTTAAGGACCGGAGGTTTTACAACCAACAACTGTGTGCGTATTTAAGCTAGACGTTCTACCTTTTTACAAGCAGAAATTCAATATCAAATTTAAACTCTTATTTTCCTGATATAACGCTCTTTATTTAAGTACTTTAAAGTTTCATAATCAAATTTTCTCTTATCCTTTAATTCAAATAAATAATTTTTATGTTTATCATTAATAGAAATTTTAATTTTAGCATTTCCTTTTTCTTTAATAGCCTCATAAAGCTTTTTCAAATTATCAGACTCGTCTATTTCTATATAAACATCGTTATAACCCATTTTCGTAATTTCTTTTAAACTAACAATCTTTCTTACACTTATTCTTCTAAATCGATTTTCCTGATTTTCTTTATCTTTTATAACAGTTAATAAAAAAGATTGCCCCTCAACTAAATGCTTTCTATTTTCTTCCAAAATTTCCGAAAAAATAAAAAGTTCAAATACTTTGCTTAAATCACTAAATTTAATAATGACAAAAGATGTTCCTTTTATAGTTTTTTTTTCTTTTACCGACATAATAGTGCCTGCTAGAAAACTTTGGCTTTCATTGGTATTTTCAAATTCTTTAAATGTTTTAACTTGATATTGCTCAAGTATACTTTCATAATCTTTTAAAGGATGGTTGGATAAATAAAATCCAACTGACTCGAATTCTTTTGATAAAGTTTCATCGCTTGACCAAGAAGAATCTTTGTCTGTCATTAAATAAGAAATTTTATGATTATCTTCTAAAAACAAACTTGATTGATTATTAATTTTATTTTCATGCATAGTTTTGGAATTCTGAATAATATTAGGAATATTATCATAAAGAACTTTTCTATTTTTAAAAATTGAGTCAAATGCTCCTGCTTTAACTAATCCTTCTAATTGAAGTTTATTTATATTTTTTGGATCAACTCGGTTTATAAAATCACTAATAGATTTAAATTTTCCATTTTTTTCTCTTTCTTGAACTACTTGAGATATTGCTTCAAAACCAACGTTTTTAATCGCTCCTAAAGCATAGAACAATGAACTACCTTGTGGCACAAACTCAGCAAAACTTTCATTGACACAAGGAAGACAAACTTTAATTCCTAATCTTTTCAATTCTTCAAACAATTCACTTAATTTGTCCGTATTGGATAATTCATTTGACATGGATGCCGCAATAAACTCGTTTGGATGATAAGTTTTTAAATAAGCAGTTTGATACGCTATCATTGCATAAGCGGTTGCATGACTTTTGTTAAAACCATATTCTGCAAATGGTTCAATTTTTTTAAAAATAAAAATTGCTGTATCTTTTGGTATACCATTTTTGGTAGCTCCGTTTACAAATCTCTCCTTTTGTTTTTCTAATTCTGCTCTTTTCTTCTTTCCCATTGCTCGTCTCAAAATATCTGCTTCACCAGCAGAAAATCCCGATAAAATTTGAGCTATTTGCATAACCTGCTCTTGATAAATAATAACTCCATATGTTGGTTCTAAGATTTTTTTAAGTTTTGGATGTAAATAATCTGGCTCTTTTTTGCCATGCTTACACTGATTGTAAATTGCTATATTGCTCATAGGTCCTGGTCTGTATAAGGCAACTAAAGCAATAATATCTTCAAACTTGTTTGGTTTCATATTAACTAAAGCGTCTCTCATTCCGGCACTTTCTAATTGAAATAAGCCTACTGTATGGCCTGAACTTAACAGTTCAAAAATCTTTGAGTCATCAAGTTTAATTTTTTTTATATCTAATTTTACTTTTTTTTCTTTAAGAAGTGATATTGTTTTATTTATTACTGTTAAAGTTTTTAAACCAAGCAAATCAAATTTTACAAGACCAGCGTTTTCGGAGGCATACATATCAAATTGAGTTGAAGGTAAAAGTGAACTGGATGAAGGGTCCTTATATAATGGAACAAATTCAGCTAAATTCTCTTCAGGAATAACGACTCCAGCTGCGTGCGTTGCCATGTTTCTATATAGACCTTCTAGTTTAAGGGATAATTCTATTAGTTTTTTAACCCTTGGATCTTTATTCTCTTCTTTTTTTATTCTAGGTTCTCGAGCTATAGCCTGTTCTAAAGAAAGAGGTCGGGAAGGATCAAATGGAATCATTTTGCATAAAGTATCTACATATCCGTACGGCAAACCCAAAACTCTACCGATATCCCTGAAAGCCATTCTAGCTTTTAGTTTTCCAAAGGTAATAATATGAGCAACACCTTTTCCATACTTATGTTTTAAATAGTTAAAAACTCTATCTCTTTTTTCTTCACAAAAATCTATATCAAAGTCTGGCATTGAAATTCTGTCAGGATTTAAAAATCTTTCAAAAATTAAATCAAACTTAATCGGATCGATATCAGTTATGGAAAGTGCCCAAGCAACCAAAGAGCCAGCTCCTGATCCTCTTCCAGGGCCAACGGGAATATCATTTTTTTTTGCCCACTTGATATAATCAGAAACAATTAAAAAATAACTAGCATATTTCATTTTAGAAATAATATTAATTTCATGCTTTAGTCTTTCGTTGTAAGTGTTTGAGATTTTTTTTAAGTCTTCTTTATTACAATATGGAAAAACATACTCATTCAGTTTTTCCTTCAAACCTTCCGTGGACTCTTTAATTAATACATTATCTACACTTTCAACTTTACTTCCTTGTATATTAGGCAAAACTGGTACAGAATTTTTTGGCCTATAAGAAATTCTAAATGGAAAATTTGCATTGTTTTTTACAGCATCGGGAAGGTCATGGAAAAGTTTATACATTTCTTCAGCAGTCTTTAGATAATGTTCATCAGAATATTTTCTTCTATCCTTTACATTTACATAAGTTTTTTCACCAACACAAAGATAAGCATCGTGAGCTTCGTGCATATCTTTATCTAGATAAAACACCTCGTGGGTAGCGATTATAGGCAGTTCTAATTTATTAGAAACATTGAGTAGAAATTTTTCGAATAATTTTTCACCATCATCATTGTGTCGCTGTATCTCAAGGTAAAAATTGTCATTAAAAGTTTTTTTTAATTTTTTAAGCAAAGCAATTATTTCATCTGTAAGATTCTTAAAAAACAGCTTTCCTATTAAGCCATCAAAAGATCCTGTTAACAAAATCAAGCCTTTACAGTTCGACTCTATATCATCAATCTTACAATGTGGTTCTTCATTGTCTTTTATTTCTAAAAAAGATTTTGAAGATAGTTTAATTAAATTTTTATAACCCTCTAAATCTTTCGCAAATAATGGGATTTTTCCACTCAGGCCTTTATATTCAATATTAATTTGTGTCCCAATAATTGGCTGCGTTTTGGATTTTGCTACGAATTCTGAAAATTCTAATGCACCACATAAGTTATTTGAGTCACATAATCCTACAGCGCGAATTTTATTTGTTTTGCAATATTTTGCAAGATCTGCTGTTTTTAATGCACCTTCGCAAATGGAATATTGCGTGTGGATTTTTAGATGAGTAAATTGCTTATTGGTAAGTTCATGCATTTTTCCTAGTAATATTACCATCTAAAATATTTAACTTATAGTCTGCTTTGTTTGCTAGTTCTCTATTATGAGTTGCATAAAGTATTGCTCTATTTTTAGATTTAAGTTTTGAAAATAAAGAAAATATTTCATTAGCAGTTTTTCTATCTAAACTACCGGTAGGTTCATCTGCTAAAATTAAATCTGGTTCTGTAATTAATGCTCGTGCAACAGCGACTCTTTGTTGCTCTCCACCAGATAACTCTGTTGAAAAATGATTGAGTCTTTTAGATAAATTAACTAAAGATAAAATTTTACTAGCTTTTTTGGTTGCATCTTTCCAATTGTACCCATTAATAACTAGTGGAATTGTAACATTTTCTAAAGCAGTGAAGTCACTAAGTAAATTATTTTGTTGATAGATTATTGAAATTCCTTGTCTTCTTACCAAATCTTTTTCACCTTCTGTTGATTTCGAAAAACTTTTTTTTTTGAAAAAAACTTCACCTGATGTGGGTTGATCTAATAAGGCAATAAGATGTAATAAAGTGGATTTACCAGAACCAGAAGGTCCCGTTAATGAAACTAGTTCTCCACTATTAATTTTTAAATTAATATTTTTAAGAACAATAATATCTTTGTTAGCTCCAACAAATTTTTTAGAGATTTTCGCTAATTTAATTATTTCTTTACTCATATTTTAAAGCCTTAACTGGATCTAATTTTGCTGCTGATAAAGATGGAAAAATCGTAGCCAAAAAAGTAATTAAAAGTGAGAAAAGCGAAATAATAAATATATAACCCAAATTTATTTCTGAAGGCATTTGGCTTAAAAAATAAATTTCCTCAGGAAACAATCGTATATCAAAAATTGAAGTTAGTAAGACTCTTATATCTTCAATATAGTATGAAAATAATATACCAATTATTACTCCTGTAATTGTAGCAAGAAAACCTATAGTAAATCCTGTAAGAAAAAAAATCTTTGAGATAGATGCTTTGCTAATACCTAAAGTTCTGAGTATAGCAATTTCTTTTGTTTTGTTTTTTACTAAAATTGTTAATCCTGAAATAATGTTGAACGCCGCAACAATTATTATTAAAGTTAAAATAATAAACATTACATTTCTCTCAACTTTCAATGCTCCGAAAAAGGATTTGTTTAAATCCGCCCATGAATAAACATAATGCTCGCTAAATATGCCTTGTACTTTCTCTTTAACTAATTGAACTTTATCAGGATTTTTTAAAAATATTTCGAGATCTATATCTGTGTCGGATAACTCAAATAAAGAATTAGCATTTTCAAATGGCATAAAAACAACATTTTGATCAAATTCTGCAAGTCCACTACTGAAGACGGAAGAAATTATAAATTTTTCTTGGAGAGGCAAATTCCCAAAGGGCGTTTGAAGATTTGATGTAGACATTATAGTAATTTTATCTCCTACTACCAAATTCAATGATATTGCTAATTCTTTTCCTATAGAAAGTGTATTTTTATTAAATAATTCCAATGAACCATCAATAATACCTTTTTTAATTAACTCAATTTTATGAATATCATTCTTAAGGTAGGAACGTACTAATATACCAACCGTATTTTCCTTATTAAGTATGATTCCTTGACCACTAAAAGTAAAAGCAGTTTTTAGAATATTATTTTTTAATTCACTGAGTTTATCGAGGTCTTCTTTGTTAATTTTATTTTCATAAGGCTTGACAATAATATGAGGATTAAAACCTAAAATTTTGTTGATTAACTCTGTTCTGAATCCGTTCATAACAGACATAACTATAATTAAAATAGCCACTCCAAGAGCTATACCGGTAAAAGAAAAAATGGAAATTACCTTTAAAAAACCTTCTTTTTTTTTAGGTTTTAAATATCTAAAAGCTATGGTTCGTTCGATTTTTGAAATCAATTTAAATTTCTTTTGTTGAGCAATTTATTTTTAATTTCTTCCAAGGACATCGTTTTAGTTTTACCGTTAACTTCTTTAAATTCAAATTTATTATCAGTAGATTTAGAACCTAAAATTATTTGGTACGGAACGCCTATAAGATCGAATTTTTTAAATTTTGCTGATAAATGCTCATCAGTATCATCAAGCAAAACATCAATGTTATTTTTTTTTAATAAGTTATATATTGTCTCAGCCTTTGAATAATTTGATTTATCGTTTTTCTGCAAACTTGGAATTATTGCAACTTCAAACGGTGTCACCGATTGCGGCCATCTCATAACATTATTGGTAAACTTGGCCTCAATTATTGCACCAACCAATCTTGAAACCCCTATCCCGTAAGATCCCATCTTAACATCCACTTTTGTTCCGTCTTGTAAATCAACAGCACATTTTAGAGGTTTTGAATATTTATCACCAAAATAAAAAATATGCCCAACTTCTATTCCTCTGGTGACAAGTTGATGTTCTTTTTTTACTTTTTTTTCAAAATCTTCTTTTTTAAATTTATCGTCAGTAACCGCATAATAAGCGTCATATTTTTTTCTTAATTCCTTAATTGAATTATCTTCACTATTATGTTTACTAATATCTACATCGAAAATTCTTCTATCTGAATAGATTTTACTTTCACCAGTCTCAGCCAAAATAACAAATTCGTGTGAAAGATCCCCTCCAATAGGTCCTGTGTCAGCTGCCATCGGTATTGCTGTAAGTCCTAATCTTTTAAAAGTCTGCAAATAAGCGAAAAACATTTTATTATAAGATCTGGTTGCTTCAGCATCGCTCAAATCAAAGGAATAAGCATCTTTCATAAGAAATTCTTTACATCTCATAACACCAAATCTTGGCCTTAACTCGTCACGAAATTTCCACTGAATATGATAGAGAAGTTGAGGTAGTGATTTGTAAGATTTTACACTAGCCCTAAAAATTTCAGTTATTAATTCTTCATTAGTAGGGCCGTAAAGCATTTCTTTACCTTGACGATCTTTTATTCTTAACATTTCTTCGCCATAATCATCATATCTTCCACTTTCTTTCCATATTTCAGCTGATTGTATTGTCGGCATCAACAATTCCTGGGCCCCAATTTCGTTTTGCTCTTCTCTTACAATTTGCTCTATTTTTTTCATAATCTTAAATCCCAAAGGTAACCATGAATATATTCCCGCAGAAGATTGTTTAATCATACCTGACCGAAGCATAAGCTGATGGGACTTAATTTTTGCTTCTGATGGTGTCTCTTTTAATAGTGGAATAAATAGCTTAGATAGATACATATTGAATAAATAAACTCCTAATTATTAAATTCTTACCAAATTTACGTTCGTGTAAGGTCTCTTTCCAGTCTTCTCTTTAACGGTTTTTCTGCAATTAGTTTTAAGTGCCTCAATCAAATTATAATCTTGATGAGAGTTATTTAATGAAAAAGTTTTACATATTTTGTGAATTTGATCCTCTAAATCAAAAATAAAATTGCTATTTTCTCCACTGCTTGGAATTCCTTTAAAAGAAATAATAGGTTTTTTTACTATTGAGCCAATATCATTAATAATTATGGTTATTTCTAAAAAGCCATTATAGGACAAATTTTTTCTATCTTTTATTGATTGAGACTCTTCTCCAACACTTATTTTTCCATCTACATACATTCTGCCAACTGGAGCTTTATCAACTACTTTTGGTTTTTCTCCTGGAAATAATTGAACTATATCTCCATTTTCAACTTTAACCGGATATGGAACCTGCATTTCTTTTGCAAAATTAATATGTTCAAACATATGCCTATGTTCTCCATGGACAGGAATAACTGATTTGGGTTTAACCCAATGATACATATCCTTCAAATCTTCCCTATTTGGGTGTCCTGATACATGAACAAATTCATTTTCCTCAGAAATAACTTCAACACCGTTTTTAACTAACTGATTATGTAATTTATAAAGCTTCTTTTCGTTTCCAGGAATAATTTTTGATGAAAAAATTACTGTATCACCAGATTCAATCAACACATCTGGATGAATATAGTTAGAAATACGCATCATTGCTCCATTGGGTTCACCTTGACTACCTGTACATAAATATACTATTTTTTCTCTTGAAATTTTTTTGGCCTCTCTTGGATCAATAGGCTTGATTAAATTATTTAAATAGCCACATTGTTTTGCTGCTTTATAAATTCTATGCATAGATCTGCCTACTAAAGATATTTGTCTTCCTATTTTTTCAGCACAATAAAAAATGCTTTCCATTCTTGCTACATTTGATGCGAAAGAAGTTACAATTATTCTTTTTTGCTTATTCTCCATAATTTTTAATAAACTTTTCCTCACATCCAGCTCTGATCCTGCTCGTCCAGAATTAAATACATTTGTTGAATCGCAAATCATCGCCAAAACTCCTTGATCACCAATTTGTTTAAGTTTTTTTTCATTAATTGTTTCGCCAATTAAAGGATTAGGATCACATTTCCAATCACCGGTATGTAAAACTGTACCAACAGGAGTTTCAATACTTAAACCATTAGGTTCAAGTATAGAATGTGTTAATGTAACAAATTCGATTTTAAAGGGACCCAGTTGGATAGTGCCATTAAGCTTAACAACTTTAAGTTTTTTTCCTATATCAATTTTTTTTTCTTTGAACTTTTCTTTAATCAAAACGCTTGTAAACGGAGTAGCATAGATATCGCAAAGTAGTTTAGGCCAAATATGTGCTATAGCTCCAATATGATCTTCGTGAGCATGGGTTAAGACTAAACCAATTAAATCATCCTTCTTGTCCACTATAAAACCTGGATCCGGATAAATTAAATCTATACCCGGTATTGTCTCATCAGCAAAAGTAACTCCTATATCGACAATAATCCATTTTCTGTTCTCTGGATTACCATAGGCAAATAAATTCATATTCATTCCTATTTCTCCAGAACCCCCTAAGGGACAAAAAATAAATTCTTCTTTTTTCATTTATTTAAGCTGTTCCTTATTTTCTTTAAAAATCTCAATTATACCTTTAATTGTTATATTTCTATCAACGGTAAACGATCTTCTGATAGATTTTTTAAATAAATCAGCATAGCCTCCTGTAAAAATAATTTTATATTTTTTTTTTGTTTCTTTTTCAATTTTTAATATAATATTATTAATTAACCCAGAATAACCCCAATAAAAACCTGAACGTAAAGCTTCGAGTGTATTTTTGCCAATTATTTTTTTTTGTTTTGTGATGGAAAAAACAGGTATTTGATCAGCTGCACTTACTAAACTTTTTAATGAAAGATCAATCCCAGGAGCAATTATTCCTCCATTATAAATTCCGTTTTTGGTCACAACATCAAATGTAGTTGCAGTACCGAAGTCCAAAACAATACAATTAGATTTATACCATTTGTATACACCAACCGCATTAGCAATTCTATCTGAACCAACTTGATTTTTATTTTTAATATTAATTTTAACAATCTTTTTTATGTTTTTTTCCTTAATTTCTCTCAACTTAATTGCATATTCTTTTTTTAAAAAATTTTCTAAAATTTTTTGATACTTCGGTACTACACTTGAAAATAAAGCAACTCTATATATAGTTTTTTTCTTAAAAATTTTCTTTAGGGCTTTTTTTAAAAAGTTTTTTGAAAAAATTTTATTAGTATTCAAATAAATTGTTTTCAATATTTTAAAAGAATTAATTTCAATAACACAAATTTTTGTAAGAGTATTACCAATATCTCCGATTAATACATTCATTTTATATTTTTAATTCTCAGCCATTAAGTCAGCCTTTTTTTTAAAACTTGAGTAATTATATGAATTTAAATTTAAAAAAAAATTTTCATATGAAAAAATTATTTTGTCCATTATTTCTCTAATTGGAAGTTTAATTTTGGTTTCCAAAAAAATATTTGTAGCTTGATATTCATTATTGATATTTGGATGAGAAACAATATTTATTCCTATTCCTATAATTAAAAATTTTTTATTATTTGAAGTTATTAGTTCTTGTAAAATTCCGCAAATTTTTTTTCTATTTACAAGTACATCGTTTGGCCATTTAAAGGATACATTTTTTTTTTTACAATAATTCTCAATAACACCAGAAAGTATTACAGGATTTATTATCGAAAATTCATTAAATGCTGGATAATTATTTTCCAACGGAAAAAAAAGGGATCCAAATAAGTTTCCTTTATCTGAAATCCATTTTCTTCCGTGTGTACCTCTCCCTTTTGTTTGCATGTCGGCATAAACGCATCCGATTATTTTTTTTTCTTTTTGGATCAAATTTAAAGCCACATCATTGGTGCTTGTAACGTTTTTGAACTTAAAAATTTTAAATTTCATTAAAAAATTACAATCGAAGAAACTACTTCTGTAAGGATTGATGGATAAATAAAGTAAATTAAAATTAATATACTAGATAAAACTAGTGAAGCTTTAAGACCCCAATCATAGTTCTCCTCAAAAGGTTCGATCGGTTTATCAAAATAAATCACTTTTATAATGCTTAAATAGTAAAATGCCGAAACAACTGTTGTTACAAGACCGATGATTGCAAGTGTATACATTTTAGCTTCAATGACAGCCATAAAAATATAAAATTTTGCAAAAAAACCGGCCAAAGGAGGCATGCCAGCTAATGAGAAAAGTATTATTAAAAAACCTAAGGCCAACATAGGATGATTTTTTGATAACCCAGATAAGTCATTAATCTTTTCATAAAAAACATTTTCTCTCTTCATCATAAAAATGCAGCCAAATGCACCAAGATTCATAACTAAATATATTGTTAAATAAATTATTGTGCTCTGAATTCCTGCGTTAGTTCCTGGAGCTAATCCTGCTAAAGCATAACCCATATGGCCTATAGAGCTATAAGCCATCAGTCTCTTAATATTAGATTGTCCTATTGCTGCAACAGCACCTAGTATCATTGACGCTATTGATAAAAAAATAATTATTGTTTGCCAGTGGCTGATTACATTTATGAATGGCACATACATAAATCTAATAAAAACTGTTAAAGCGGCTATTTTGGGAACAAGAGCAAAAAAACTAGTGACGGAAGTTGGTGATCCTTCATAAACATCTGGTGTCCACATATGAAATGGTACGGCAGATACCTTAAAAGCTAAACCAACAATTATAAAAACCATACCAAAGACTGCGCCTGTATTTCCTTCATTTAAATTTTCTGAAATAATTTCAAAGTTCGTAGATCCTGTAAATCCGTATATAAGGGAACAACCATAAAGTAAAAGACCTGATGCAAGAGCGCTTAATACAAAATATTTCAAACCAGCTTCGGTGGATCGTTCATCATCTCTCTTAAAAGAAGCTAATATGTATAAACATAAGGATTGTAACTCCAAACCTAGATAAAAAACAATTAGATCATAAGAACTAATCATCAATATCATTCCGAGCGTCGATGCTAGAATAATTATTGGATATTCTATTTTATCAATACTATTATTTTTGATGTAATCTTTGGATAAAAGCAAAACAAATACACAAAATAACAAAGTAAGTACTTTCATAAAAATTGATAACTTGTCTATTATATAGCTTCCATTAAAAATTTTTATTATTTCGTTTGGTTGGTTTAGAACCAGGGCTATTGCAAATATCAAACTTAAAATTGTTAGCAAGTTTACTAATTTAAAACTTTTTTTAATAAAAACGCCCAGCATCAAAAGAAACATTATTGCTATTGATAAAAATAATTCAGGCAAGATATAAACAATTGTTTGCATCTAATTATTTACTTGTGCTAAATGAAAATTCAAATCTGTTTGATAATTATCAATCAAATTATTTACGGAAATATCAATAGTATTAAACAATGGTTCTGGATAAATACCAAAAAAAAGTGTCAAAAATACCAAGGATGCAAAAACATATATTTCTGTTTTATTTAAATCTGCCATTTCTTTTATTTCAGAACTGGCCATTTTTCCAAAAATTACTCTTTTATACAGCCAAAGCATATATGCCGCTGCTAAAACAACTCCCAAACTAGCTAGAACTGCAACAAAAATATTTACCTGAAAAGTTCCAACTAAAACTAAAAACTCCCCTACAAAACCACTTGTTCCTGGTAATCCTAGCGCAGCTAAAACAAAAATCATAAATACCAAAGCATATTTTGGCATAATATTTACTAATCCGCCGTAAGAGGAAATCATACGTGAATGATATCTATCATAGACAACACCTACACATAAAAAGAGTGCAGCAGATATTAAGCCGTGGCTCATCATTTGAATGATACTTCCGTCTAGTCCTTGCTTGGTTAATGAAAAAATACCTATTGTGACAAAACCCATATGCGCCACGGAAGAATAAGCTATTAACTTTTTCATATCATCTTGCATTAATGCCACCAAAGATGTGTAGATTATTGCAATAATACTTAGAGTAAAAATTAATGGAGTAAAATAATCTGAAGCTACTGGAAATAAACCTAATGAGAATCGTATAAATCCGTATCCTGCCATCTTTAAAAGTATAGCTGCTAAAATTACCGATCCGGCAGTTGGTGCTTCAACATGTGCATCTGGTAGCCAAGTATGAAAAGGCCACATTGGCAATTTAACGGCAAATGAACTGAAAAATGCTAACCAAAGCAAATACTGATACTCTTGGGGTATTCTCATATCTAATAATTGAATTACATCTGTAGTACCCGTAATCCAATAAATAGAAATAATGGCAATTAACATCAAAACAGAACCGAGTAATGTAAATAAGAAAAACTTAAAGGCTGAATAAACTCTCTTTGGCCCTCCCCAAATGCCAATGATTAGAAACATCGGTATGAGTCCACCTTCAAAAAATAAATAAAATATAACAAGATCGAGAGAACAGAATACCCCTAACATCAGAGTTTCCATTACAAGGATTGCAATCAAAAATTCTTTGATCTTGAACTTAATGCTATGAATGCCTGAAAAAATACATATGGGTGCTATAAATGTGGTGAGTAATATAAATAAAATTGAAATTCCATCAATACCTAGCTGGAAATTAATAAAGCCTTCCATCCAATTTTTTTTTTCAACAAATTGAAAGTCTGACGTTGACGTATCAAAAGAATACCAAAGGAAAATAGAAAGGAAAAAATTTGCTAAGGAAGAAAAAATTGCTACATATTTTGAGTTTTTCTCAACAATCTTTTGTTCTCCTTTAATAACCAAAATAAACAGGGCTCCGATAAGTGGAATAAATATGATTGCAGAAAGGATAGGAAAATTCATTTAGTATAAAATTAAATAAGTTAACAAAATAGAAAAACCGATCAGCATTACAAAGGCGTAGTGGTACAAGTATCCGCTTTGAAAGTGTACTGCTTTATCAGATATAATTTTAACTAACTTAGATAGACCATCTGGACCGTAACGGTCTATGGTATTAATATCTCCTTTTTGCCAAAAAAATAATCCAATTTTTTTTAGTGGCTCTACAAAAATAAAATTGTAAAACTCATCAAAATACCACTTGTTTACCAAAAAATTATATATAACTTGATTTTTTAAAACAAAATTTTTCAAAATTTTTTCATTTGCTACAAATAAATAATATGCAATTGGAATCGTAATAATAACTACTGTAGGTGTTATAACAAGTAACCAGGTTGGCGGGTATTCATGTGGAATGGATTGCAAAAATAAAATTGAACTATTCCAAAACTGTGAACTATCATACCCTATAAACATTTCTTTAAATAATATACCTGTTAAAATTGCACCAATTGCTAACAAACAAGATGGTATCAACATTGTTAGAGGAGACTCGTGTATTGAGCTTAAGTTACTTTCTTTATTATTATATTTTCCATGAAAAGTTTTAAAAATTAATCTCCATGAATAAATTGCAGTTAATAAAGCCGTAAAAATTCCTACTGCAGCAGCAAAGTAACCGATGGTACTACCTCTTAAATAAGCAAACTCGATAATTGCTTCTTTTGAGTAATAGCCTGACAAAAATGGAAACCCGGTCAAAGCCAATGCTCCTATTATCATTAAGACATAGGTGAAGGGTATTTTTTTCCAAACCCCTCCCATTGAACGAATATCTTGTTCGTTATTAAACGAATGTATTACGCATCCGGAACCAAGAAACAAAAGTGCCTTAAAGAAAGCATGCGTAAATAAATGAAAAATTGCGACGTGATAAGCGCCTACACCAGCTGCAAAAAACATATAACCTAATTGACTACAAGTTGAGTAGGCAACGATTTTTTTAATATCATTTTGAACAAGTGCCACTGTTGCAGCAAAAAATGCTGTTGTCATTCCTACTGCAGTAACTACGTTTAATGCCACTTGGGAATATTCAAAAATTGGTGAACATCTAACCACCAAAAAAACACCAGCGGTTACCATTGTAGCTGCATGAATCAATGCAGATACAGGTGTTGGCCCTTCCATCGCATCCGGAAGCCAAGTATGTAATAAAATTTGTGCAGATTTTCCCATCGCACCAACAAAAAGAAGAAGGCAGATTAGTGTAATTAAATTAAATTCAATTCCTAAAAAAATAACTTGCTTTTGTATTAACAGAGGAGTTTGCTGAAAGACTTCATCATAATTTACTGTTCCATAAAAAAAGAAGATTAAAAAAATACCAATAGCAAGACCGAAATCACCTACCCGATTAACAATAAACGCTTTAATAGCCGCTGCATTAGCTGAAGGTTTTTGGTACCAAAAACCAATCAATAAATAAGAACATAATCCAACGCCTTCCCAGCCAAAATATAATTGTAAAAAATTGTCAGCAGTAACCAAAGTAAGCATGGCAAAAGTAAACAACGACATATATGCCATAAAACGTGCTTTG
>Ga0208203_1000099_pt1 | contig 42897 bp, 48 predicted proteins | sample DeeseametaMP2914_FD_184167 | JGI IMG/M metagenome (GOLD analysis project Ga0208203, IMG submission 184167) | Marine microbial communities from the Deep Atlantic Ocean - MP2914 (SPAdes) | ecosystem: Environmental > Aquatic > Marine > Oceanic | place: West of Santa Cruz de la Palma, Atlantic Ocean...
TACAAAAGACTTTCTAATTTTAAAAAATCTTTTTTATCAAAAGACGAATCTATATTATCAAGTTTAAGTACAATTAACCTATTATGAGAAATAGTGGCTAGTTGATTTCTAGCCTTTTTATCTATATGTGGTGATTTTAATATTGTTATAACTGTTTTCTTTTTAGGTAATCTAACATATTTTAAATTACTCAATGAAAACATACTATCATTAACTGATATAGATGTTTTTGAATTAATTAAGTTTTTAAAATTATTAAAAGCCTTTTCCAACGCTATAACACTAAAACTACTTAGTTTAATCGTTACAACCATCTTTTTAATTTTTTAATTTAATTCTATTTAAAGGTACATCTTATTACCTGAATGTTTTAATGCAAATTGCTGTTGTGTTTTTGCAGCCCAGTTATCTAAGTAACCAATTGCTGGTATAATTACAAAGAAGAATGCAAAATAGTACACTGTAGCAATTTGACCACATTCAATAAATGGTGTTTCAACAGGTTTACCACCTACCCAACCTAAAATTAAGCTATTTAAAACAAATAACCAGAAGAAGAATGAGAATAATGGTCTGTAATTATTATTACGTACTTTTGAAATATTTAAGAAAGGTAATGCTAATAATACTACAATAGCAGCTCCCATAGCAATTACACCTCCAATCTTATTTGGAATTGATCTTAAGATCGCATACATTGGTAAGAAGTACCATTCAGGTACGATATGAGGTGGTGTTACCATTGGATTAGCTACTAAATAATTATCAGGATGTCCTAATAAATTAGGATAAAAGAATACTAAAATTGAAAATAGTATAAAATATAATACCACTGCAAATAAATCTTTAGTATAATAATAAGGATAAAACGGTGTTAAATCTGTTTTTGCAGAAATACCTAATGGATTGTTACCACCATGTTGGTGTAATACAATAATATGTATACCTGAAAAAGCAGCTATAACAAAAGGTAATAGATAATGTAAACTAAAAAATCTATTTAAAGTAGCATTATTTACAGAGAATCCTCCCCATAACCATGCAACAATATCGTCACCTAAAAATGGAATTGTTGAAAATAAGTTAGTAATAACTGTAGCACCCCAAAGACTCATTTGTCCCCAAGGTAATACATATCCTAAAAATGCAGTAGCCATCATTAAAATATAAATTACTACACCAACTCCCCAAACAGCTTGTCTAGGAGCCATATATGATCCATAGTATAAACCTCTGAACATATGAGCATATACTGTTATGAAAAACATAGATGCACCATTTGCGTGCATATATCTAATTAACCATCCATTATTAACATCACGCATAATATGTTCAACACTGTTAAATGCTAAATCTACATGAGGTGTGTAATGCATAGCTACAAAAATACCTGTTAATAATTGAACAACAAGTGTTAATCCTGCTAAAACTCCAAAATTCCAAAAGAAATTTAAGTTTGTAGGTACAGGATAATCAATTAATAACATGTTAAAAACTTCGAATAATTTATTCTTTCCTAATCGCATGTAATTTTATAAATTGAAATTTTAGTAATATATATATATTGTACGGTAGGTGTATTGGGGCTCGAACCCAAGACACCCAAATTAAAAGTCTGGTGCTCTAACCAACTGAGCTATACACCCTTACCGAAATAATATCTTATGATACAACTCTATACCATAAAATATAAAAATGTAACTAATAGTATTGTTGATATTAACAATGTTAGTAAAATACTATTTATTAATTTGTAAAAATCTAGTTCTTTATATAAAAATGAATTTATATAAATAAGATTGAACGCTATCGGACAGAATGATAATGCTTGAATAATATCAAACTGTGATTTTGTTACTGTATGAGTAATGTTATATTTACGCAACAAGGCTATAATTAGCATTGTAAATATAGGTAATATTATATATTTATTAAAAATTATAATTTTAAACCAAAGTTCTTTTAATACTTTTAAAAATTTAGGTTTATAAGGTTTGAAATTTAATCCTAATGATATTATTCCTATTTTTAAAAATAGGAATGATAATAAAGGAAATATTTTTAAAATAATTGGTTCTAATGCAGATAAAATACTAAAATATCTAAATAAAATAAATATTATTAGTGTATATAATAATGGTAAAGTAAAAATTAATTTTACATTAAATGTTTTATTATTTGAACTGTTATAAATACCAACAGTATATAAAAAACAAACACTTCCAATACTAAATAAGTTAATAATACTTATAACATCGGAAATACTATATAAAAATACTAATATCGAACCACCTACGTAACCAAAATTTAAAGAAGTACTACTAAGAAATATTAAACTTAAATTATTTCTAATTTTTAATATATTTAGAAAAAAAAATATAATAAATGTATATATACATAGTATAATGTAAACACATATAGGTATATATAATAAATTTATGTTTATTTTTATTATGTTATTTAAACTTATTACCATTAAAGTAGTCTGCAATACATAAATCAACAAATTTACAAAAATTTCTTTAATTAATTTACCATAAATTGAAATCTTTAAAAGATATCCTAAATATACTAAACAAACCAAATTAAATAATTTAAGAAATATAAAAATTTCTAATTTATCAAATATATTTGTAAAATCTATCCAATTAGTATCACAGCCTAAATATTTAAAATTATATAACATTTTTTGTTAAAAAATTATTTTTTTAACTGTTCTAAAATTCTAATTTGATTATCTAATAATAAATCTACATCTGTAGAATTCCAATCTGTAGCAACATATTCGATGTTACTATAAACAGTTGTTGTAAATTTCTCTAATAAAAATTTAGTTAAGAATAATTCCTTATTAACAATATCATTCATTTGTAACTTAATGTTTTCTAAAACGATGTTACGTTCCCAAACTTTTCTATCTTCTAATAAAGAAGAATCTTTTAACTCAGAGTTAATTAATGATTCGATACTTGAGATAAAGTTTTTTACTAAATTTAAAATTGATTCTGTATATGAAAACCATTTATATGTTTCATAATATATATCCTGCTTAATTTTCCAACTTACTAAAAATAATTGATAAATTGATGATGCTTTTTCTAATAAAGCATTACCAATACTTTCACTAATTAGTTTGTAACCGAAAGATACGCATAATACAAACATTGCTGCAACTACTGCTTCTTCGTTTGCTTGGTAGATTTCTTTTGTGAAAAGAGCTGTACCAAATAAAATAGCTTGTAACCAAATTGACATGTTTCTATGTTATTTTTTATTTTAATAATTGAATATAATTTATATTATTGTGAGTTTAGTTAAAACCGTCTTTCCCATTAACAAGTATTTACGGCATTTTATAATTTCACGAATCGAGGTCAAAGTGTTATCGGGTGGTTCCTATAAAATTATGATTAACTAAACTAATTGTTTTTTATAATATTAAGATTTTGTAGCTTAATCAAATGATGCTAACCATTCTTCAAAATCGTTCCATGTTACTCCATGAATAACAATAGGCATAAATGCATGATTTGGTCCACAAATCTCACTACATTGTCCATAGTAAGTACCAATTTTGTTAATATAAACAGCTAATTGGTTTAAACGTCCAGCTACTGCATCTAACTTAACACCTAAAGCAGGAACTGCCCAGCTATGTAAAACATCCGCTGATGAAACTAATACTCTGATATGAGTATCAATAGGTAATAAAACAGGTGCATCAACTTCTAATAATCTTAATTGTAAAGGATTATCTAATTCTTTTTCAGGAATCATAAAACTATCAAAAGCAATATTATAATCTTTTGTTACTAATTCAATTGATGTATCTAATACAACAGGTGTATGTACAGGTGTGCACATTAAATGTTTATTGTTAAATAAAACAAAATCACTATTAGCTGCTGCAAATGCATCATTTAATAATGAAACATGCTTAGTAGGCCAGAAAATCCATCTTGTTACTTCTTGGTATCTTAATTGATTTTTTGGTAATAATTCATTGTTAATATATTCAGCAACTTCTGCATTTGGCGCACTAATATCCCATCCATGGCATGCAACCCATGACATATCGTTTGCAGTTGTTGTTTTAAAACTATTTGGTAATTTAGATCCTACATAATTAATCCAATCTGCTACAAAAAATTTTGTATAATTAGCAATATTATCTAATGAAGCATCTGCTACATTTTTAACTTGCTTACTTTCTAATAAAAAAGACTTCATAGCTTCAGGTGTATGTAATACAGTACTATCTGCTGAAGCTGTAGCAGCTGATTGTGCTTCTGTATACGAATAAGCTATTTCATATGACCAGTACCATTGGTGACCAATCACTTTTAATGTTAATGTAGGTTCAATACCTTCATCTAAAGAATATAATAATGCGAATGTAGGAATAGCAATAATAATTAGTAAGAAACTTGGTATTAATGTCCATACAATTTCAATAACTGTACCATGAGTATTATATGTAGCCATAGCATTTTTATTGTGGTTGAAATTATATAAAATAGATCCTAACATCCAACATACAAAAATTAAAATTACAACCATGAAAAACATAATATCATGATGTAATCCTAAAATACCTTCCATAATTGGAGAATGACCATCTTGAAATGTCATCTGTCCATCATAAGGTCCAAAAATATTATATGATGTCCAATTATTACTTTTTACTGTATTAAATAAATAACCTTTAGCTAGTAAAAGTTGTAACTTAATATCCCATATTAATGAATTAAGTGTATACATATGTTGTGGGTATAAAAAAATTAGTTTGTGTAATAAGTTATACTTAAAAGTATCATACCAACCTGTGGTATATTGTGTACTATCTACCCAAATTCTTAAAGAAGCTTGGTAATAGGAATAATACAAATTTGATGAAAAATTTATATAGTCATCGTTAATCATTTGACGGTAGTGATTTAAATCACAATTTAACAGTTCATTAAGTTCAAACTGTATACCTGTCACTCTTTTACATATATCTATTTTGTCCATATAAATTTTTTATAATTGATTTAGATTTTATTAAAGCAATAATTTTATTGCAAATATTGTGTTAGTTTAATTCATTGTTTACTTAAAAGTATTTCTAATAGATATATATTTATGTTAAGAGTATCTATTTATTATATTAGTATAATTTAGCTAAATTTTTTACAAAATTTATACATATTACCTATCGAGGAAGTAGTCTTCTTCCATTTATTAAAAGAACTTATTTTGAGATGATCTTCTTACTTAGATGTTTTCAGTAATTATATCTTATGTACGTAGCTACTTAGCAATGCTTTTGGAAAAACAACTAATACACCATTGGTACACCCTTCTCGATCCTCTCGTACAAGAGTCAGCATCTCTCAATTCTTTAACACTAATAGTAGATAGGGGCCAAACTGTCTCACGACGTTCTAAACCCAACTCACGTACCACTTTCATCGGCGAACAGCCGAACCCTTGGAACCACCTTCAGCTCCAGGATGTGATGAGTCGACATCGAGGTGCCAAACAACTTCGTCGATATGGTCTCTTGGAAGTTATTAGCCTGTTATCCCTGGCGTACCTTTTATTCGTTGAGCGATGACCTTTCCATTTAGAATCACCGGATCACTATGACCGACATATAAATAAATTTATACATCCCTGCTTGACTTGTAAGTCTCGCAGTCAAGTAATGCTTATACCATTATGCTCTACAATTGATTTCTAACCAATTTGAGCTTACCTTTGTACGCTTTCGTTACTCTTTAGAAAGCGACCGCCCCAGTCAAACTACCAACCATACACTGTCCTATATAATATATATAGTTAGTTTTAATGCTTAAAAAGGATGGTAATTTCACTTTTGTCTAGTATATAAATATACATCATAAACGTCCCATCTATTCTACACAGTCTAAGAATTAAAACAATATAAAGATGTAGTAAAGGTGCACAGGGTCTTACCGTCTAGCTATTAGTACTCCGCATTTTCACGGAGAATTCAATTTCGCTGAAGTTATATTGGAGACAGTGGAGCTATCGTTACACCGTTCGTGCAGGTCGGAACTTACCCGACAAGGAATTTCGCTACCTTTGGACCGTTATGGTTACAGCCGCCGTTTACTAGAGCTTAAAAAAAAGCATAATACTTTTAAATTTCACTTTCTAGCACTGGGCAGGTGTCAGACCCTATACTTCATATTACTATTTTGCAGAGTCCTGTGTTTTTATTAAACAGTCGTAACTCCCTATTCTGTGCCACCAACTATAAGTTGCCTTATAATTGGTACCCCTTCTTCCTAAGTTACGGGGTCATTTTGCCGAGTTCCTTCAATATAATTCGTTCATACGCCTTAGTATACTCTACTAATTTACCTGTGTCGGTTTACGGTACGGTCTTTTCTTTTTGAGCTATTTCCTGGATGACATAATTTTCTAAAAATAATCCATTAGTTTTTAAAAAACGTTTGTCACCGTCACTCGTTTTTATTAAGAAAAGGTATATTATTTATAAATATTTCCCATCAAATTAAATTATCATTTTCTTCTTAGGGACCGACTTACCCCATGTGGAAAAGCCTAGCATGGGAACCCTTAAATTTTCGGCGTTAATGTTTCTCACATTAATTATTGCTACTCATGTCAGCATTATCGATTCTGATACCTCCAACTAATATTACTATTAATCTTTGTCAGCTTACAGAACGTTCCACTACCATAAAATTATTAAAATTTTATTCGTAATTTCAGTTTATGATTTAAGATTCGTTACATTTTAAGTGCATTAAAACCTGAATTGCTAAACCAGAGAGCTATTACGCTTTCTTTAAAAGGATGGCTGCTTCTAAGCCTACCTACTGATTATATTGATTTTAATACTTCCTTTTCCACTTAATCATAAATTAGAAACTTTAATTAACGATGTGGGCTGTTTCCCTTTCGACTATGAATCTTAGCACCCATAGTCTGTCTACCATAGTTGATATTTAAACATTCGGAGTTTAGTTAAGCGTGGTAAGGTTTTAGGACCCCCCTAACCTATCAAGTGCTCTACCTTTTAAATTCATGCTATGATGCTCTACCTAAATAGATTTCGTGGAAAACCAGCTATTTTCAAGTTTGATTAGCCTTTCACTCCGAACCACAAGTCATCCCAGTATCTTGCTACATACACGGGTTCAATCCTCCCACATGAGTTATCATGTGTTCAATTTGCTCATGGTTAGATCACTTGATTTCGGGTCGAAATAATATAACTTTTGACGCTCTATTCAAACTCGCTTTCGCTATATCTACGTTTAATAACTTAAATTTGCTATATTAATTCACTTGCTGACCCATTATGCAAAAGGTACGCTATCATTATTTTAAATAACAATAACTGCTTGTCCGTAAATTATTTCAATTTCTATTTCACTCCCTTCCCAGGGTTCTTTTCACCTTTCCTTCACAGTACTTGTACACTATCGGTCGATAAAAGTTATTAGGCTTAGAAGATGGTTCTCCTATATTCGAACAAAATTTCACATGTTCCGTTCTACTCGTTAGATTTTAAATACTTTTAAATGTTTCGGGGCTGTCACCCAATATTGCTAAGTATTCCAAACTTATCACATTTTGTAATAAAAAATCTATAGGCCTAATCCGCGTTCACTCACCATTACTAACGGACTCTCTGTTGATTTCTTTTTAAGTTACTTAGATGTTTCAGTTCACTTAATTTTTTAGTAAATTTTACTACGATTTAAAAAATCAGTTTTCTTTTAGGATATATATACATCACAGAAGATAATTCTACGTATATACTTTCGTTTTTGTTTACGTCCTTTCCCAATTTATCGCCTAGGTATCCATAATTTACGTTAATGTTACTCTTAACATTTCTAAATATATAATCTAAAAATTATATATAATTTTATTTCTATAACCTCTCTAGGTTGGGATTGAACCAACGACCTTGTAGTTAACAGCCACCTGCTCTGCCATCTGAGCTACTAGAGATTTTATTTCTTAATTTTGTTTAATCTATCTGTAATAATAATTCACCGCCAACATTAAATTTAATAGCATCATAATGACTAATAATACCCATACTTGTTGATAAAATATACAAATTTAAGTTATGCGGGTTTAAATCCTTGATATGTATATAAACCTTTTTTTTAGAACTAGATAACTGATTTATTTTTGATATCGCTGGTTTATTATTATTATATTTCAAAAAAACCTTCATAGTTTTTGAATCTATATTTTCAAAGCCATATATATATCCAGAATATTTTAATATATTTAAAATATTTATAATACTCTTAGAATTTAATACATTAACTGTAGAAAGTCCAGATTTATAACCGTTTCTTATAATTGTTGAAAATTTATCAATATTTTTCATGTTTTATGAATAATGTATATAAATATTATTTAATTTTAAAAATTAGTGTAAATATAATGTATCTTTAATGTAAATAGCACTTAAAACAGTGAATACATAAGCTTGTAACATTGCAATACCAATTTCTAAAAATGTTAAAGCAAATACAATTGATAAAGGAATTAAACTAGCTAAATAAAATAATCCACCTACTGAACCCATTATCCAAATAAATCCTGCTAAAATTTTTAATAATGCGTGACCAGCCATCATATTGGCAAATAATCGAATTGATAAACTAAATGCATGTGATACATATGATAATAATTCAATACCAATTAATAATGGAGCTAATGCTAAAGGTGATCCTTTAGGTAAGAAAGAACTAAAGAATTTTAATTTATGAGTCATTAAACCAATAACTACTAAAGCTAGACATACAGAAAATGCTAATCCAAATGTAATGCAAATATGACTTGTTACAGTAAAACTATATGGCATCATACCTAATACGTTACATAAAAATATAAATGAAAATAGCGTAAATAAAAAAGGGAAATAAATTAATCCTTTTTTACCACCTGTATTATCCTTTACAATACTAAATAATGTTTCATAAACAAACTCTAGAACTACTTGCCAAGCTCTTGGAACTAATTCAGGATTTTTTTGAATTGCTAAATAATATAACAACCAAAATGTACCTACTACTAACCCCATAGATACAGTAGTATTACTAATAGAAATGTTTACTTCATTAAATGAAATAGGTAAAAATAACCTTAATTCAAATTGTTCAAATGGCGATAATAACATATATTTTTCTTGTGTAATTTTTTAATTTTAAGATAAAAACTGCAAACTTTTAATTTTATTAAAAGACTTTTTCCAGCCACAGGTTCCCCTACGGCCACCTTGTTACGACTTCACCTCAATTACTTATTATACTCTAATTATAACAATTGCTTCAACTTTTTACAAACCATAATATAAATACATATTACTTTATATATAAAAAATTAAAAGTTATGAAATAATTTCAAGAACAATAAATTTTCGGGGTGTGACGGGCGGTGTGTACAAGATCTGAGAACATATTCACCGTGACGTGCTGATTCACGATTACTAACGATTCCTGCTTCATATTCTCGAATTTCAGAGAACAATCCGAACTAAGAAAATGTTTAAAGATTTGCTCCAACTTACGTTATTGCTTCTTTTTGTCATTTCCATTGTAGCACATGTGTAGCCCAACTCATAAAGGTCATAAAGACTTGACGTCATCCTCTTCTTCCTATAATTTATTGAATTATCCGTTTTTTTAGAGTGTTCAGCAATAAAATATTCTGTTAACAACTAAAAATGAGGGTTGCGTTCGTTAAAGGAATTAACCAAACATCTCACGACACGAACTGACGACAGCCATGCAACACCTGTGTAAGAAGTAATATAATTAAATATAAAAAAAATAAATAGTTTTACTTACATAAATACTATCCTAAGTTTATTAAACTTATTCTTACATAGCAAGAGTTGGTAAGGTTTTGCGCGGTGTATCGAATTAAACCACATGCTCCACCGTTTGTGCAGATCCCCGCCAATTCCTTTAAATTTTAATCTTGCGATCGTACTCTCCAGGCGGAATATTTAACGCGTTAGCTGTAACTAGGAAAATTACTTCCCAAGTTTAATATTCATCGTTTACAGCATAAACTACTGGGGTCTCTAATCCCATTTGCTACTTATGCTTTCGTACCTCAGTGTCAGTATAAGTCCAGATAGCTGCCTTCGCTACGGTATTCCTTCTAATATATAAACATTCCATCGTTACATTAGAAATTCTACTATCCTCTACTTTACTCTAGAAAAATAGTATTAAAAACTATATTAAGGTTAAGCCTAAATATTTGATTTTTAACTTGTTTTTCCACCTACGTACCCTTTACGCCCAATAATTTTGAATAACACTAGCCCCTCTCGTATAACCGCGGCTGCTGGCACGAAATTTGCCGGGGCTTATTCTACAGCTACCGTCATTATCGTCACTGTAAAAAGGGTTTTACAACTAAATTAGCCTTCATCACCCACGTAGTATTGCTGGATCAAGCGTTAGCTCATTGTCCAAAATTCCTCACTGCAGCCCTCCGTAGAAGTCTAGGCCGTGTCTCAGTCCTAGTGTGGTTGCTCTTCCTCTCAGAACAACTAGAGATCTAAGGCTTGGTAAGCTTTTTCTTACCAACTACCTAATCTCATAAAAGCTTTCTAGATAGCTATACAATATTTCATAATTTTTATAAAAAATTATTTATTTGGTATTAATATCATATTAAGAAAACTTAACGATACGTATCCCAAACTATCTAACAAATTCTTTTACATTACTCACCCGTTCGCTACTAAAATATATATAATATTTTCGTTCAACTTGCATGTGTGAAGCATACTACAAGCGTTCATTCTGAGCTAGGATCAAACTCATAATAGTTATTTATATTAATTTTATAATATAATAATCTGTTGTAATCTAAATATAACAATCCGGAAGAAACGGGACTTGAACCCGCAACCTTCGACTCGACAAGCCGATACTCTAACCAATTGAGTTATTCTTCCTAAATACTAAACTAGCCTTTTATTTTATTCATAAATTCTACAGCAATTGTACCACATAAACGATGGTGTATCACTAAAATAGCTAATCCAATAGCCGATTCCGCAGCTGCTACAGTTAATACATATATTGAAAATATCTGTCCAAAAATGTCTTCTAAAGAAATAGATGATATAACAAAATAGAAATTAATTGATAACAACATTAGTTCTACTGACATTAAAATCGTAATAATATTTTTACGATTAACTACAATTCCTGAGACACCTATGATAAAAATAGTTAGGGCTACTAAACTAAAATATTCTAATTCTATTAACATAATTTATATTTTATTAATGTTCTATGTATTGCACAGTTTTTTCAAAGTTTCTAAACGTTTGTTCATAAACAACTTGACGTTTTACATAACCTTTTTGATGCATTGTTAAAACAATTGCACCAATCATGGCAACTAATAATATCAAACTAGATATTAAAAATGCATTAGAATAATGTGTATATAATACTTGTCCAATTGCTTCAATATTAGTCATTGTATAAATATTATTATACCATTCTTCTAAAACTGTATAACTTCTCCAAGTGTCCCCAAATGTATTATAATTGTATGAAACATTTGAACCATATAAAATTGTAATTAATTCAAAAAATACTAATAAAATTACAATAAAACCAATAGGTAAATATTTCATAGATCTTTCTTTCAGTTCTACTGTTTGAACATTAAGCATCATAACTACGAATAAAAACAATACGGCAATAGCTCCTACGTACACAACTAAAAATATCATTGCAATAAATTCTGCTCCTAATAAAATCAATAAGATTGATGTATTACAAAAAGCTAAAATTAAGTATAGCACTGAATGCACAGGGTTTGAAGATTGGATAACCATTAATGACGAACCTATTGTTAATAAAGAAAAAAAACTAAAAAATACAAATTCTAATAGCATGTATAATTGTTTATTTTGGATATCATTAAGGATTAAAAAGGTTTACGAATTTATAATACATATTAATGTTATAATATGCTAATCATTTAAAATATTATCAAAAAATTTAAAATCATTTTTTTTAGCGGTATTAATACTCTTAGAGGTATCTGTCTTTGTCCATAATTCATGATTTCTATTATCCATATAAGAATATAAATAATCATCATTTATACAACTTAAAAAATTATAAGATTCACCCGAAGATAATACAACCGTTATTTTTTTTCTTTTTGGATGAATATATTTTTTCATATAATTAATTTATTAATTATTTAGTAGTTACTTTTACTATTGGTAATTCGTTATATGTATGGAACGCAGGAGGTGTAGGAACAGCCCATTCTAATGTTTCCACAGTTTTATTATATGAACCTGTGTGCATCATTCTTTCATGCATTGAACCTAACGCCATATCCCATGGATCTCTAGGTAATCTATTATTGAATACATTTCCTAATGAGAATTTATTACCTGAATCAATTGTACAGAAATGGTACATTATATACATACCAATCATACCACCACCTTGATTATTACGTAATATTAAGCTAGCAGCATTTAACTCTCTAATTACTTCAGTAGGTAAATGTTTAATTAAATTAATATCACCTGTTTTTTCGTAAGTCATAAATGCTAAAATGTTATCGATAAAGTTTATAAATGAGTTATCTTTATGCGAAATAGCACTTTGGAACCATGTAGAGTTTGATCTTCTTTTTAAATATAACATTAAGTCTCCTGATGTGATAACATGGAATAAGAATGCATATTTAAATGGTGTTAATACTGATCTTAATTTGTTATATGGTTTGAATGTTTCCATACCATGTTCTGTACTTGTAACAAATTTGTTTGCATCAACTGGATTTGCATGAGCAATTGATGTTATATTACCAATCCATAAATTTTTAATACTATTACCGAATGAATTATCTTTATCAAATGATTTAAAATAAGCTTTTTTATCAATAGCAGGTGTTACAAATGTTTTATATAACATATAAAAGAAAATACCAGTAGCAAATACTGTAAAATGTGAACCAATTGTAGCAATTTCATTCCATTTAGTAAATGCATCAGGATAATCTGGAATTCTACGAGGCATTCCTGCAATTCCTAAGAAATGCATTGGGAAGAATGTTAAATTAACACCAATAAATGTTAACCAGAAATGATAAATACCTAATCTTTCAGGGTACATTTTACCTGTAATTTTAGGTAACCAGTAGTATAATCCTGAAAATACTGCAAATACAGCTCCCATAGATAATACATAATGGAAATGAGCTACTACGTAGTATGTATCATGTAATGATACATCTAACGCAGAGTTAGATAAGATAATACCTGTTAACCCACCAACAGTAAATAAAAATAAGAATCCTACAACAAATAACATAGGTGTAGGAAATACTACTGAAGAATCCCACATTGTAGCTAACCAACTAAAAATTTTAATTCCTGTAGGAACCGCAATAATCATAGTAGCAGCACTAAAATAAGCTCTTGTATCTACATCTAAACCAACAGTATACATGTGATGAGCCCATACAATAAATCCTAATACACCAATAGATAACATAGCATAAACCATACCAATGTATCCAAAAACTGGCTTATTTGAGAATTTAGCAATAACATGACTAATAATACCAAATCCTGGAATAATTAAAATATATACTTCAGGATGTCCAAAGAACCAAAATAAATGTTGGAATAAAATAGGATCACCTCCTCCTGCTGGATCAAAGAATGTTGTATTAAAATTTCTATCTGTTAATAACATAGTAATAGCACCAGCTAATACAGGTAAAGATAATAATAATAAGAAAGCTGTAATTAAAACAGCCCATCCAAATAATGGTAATCTATGCATAGTCATACCAGGAACACGCATATTGAAAATCGTTGTAATAAAGTTAATAGCTCCTAATAAAGAAGAAACTCCGGCTAAATGTAAACTAAAAATAGCTAAATCTACACCAGCACCTGAATGGTTTTCAATACCTGATAGTGGAGGATAAACTGTCCAACCTGTACCAACACCTAATTCAACTAATGATGACATAGCTAATAGTAATAATGCTGGAGGTAATAACCAAAAACTAATATTATTTAATCTAGGGAAAGCCATATCTGGAGCACCTAACATAATAGGAACCATCCAGTTACCAAACCCACCAATTAAAGCAGGCATAACCATGAAGAAAATCATAATAAACGCATGTGCTGTAACAATAACGTTGTATAACTGATAATCTCCTTCTAAAAATCCATCTCCTGGAGTACCTAATTCTGCACGAATAAAGATTGATAAAGCTGTACCTAACACACCAGAAATTGCACCAAATATTAAATATAAAGTACCAATATCTTTATGGTTTGTAGATGCTAACCATCTTGCACCCCATTTTGAAAATTTGTATGAAAAAGAGTTTTCCATCATAAAATTTTACAATTATAAAAAACTAAAACGATTTATTAATTTTATAGTATATTAAAATTATTGAAAACATAAATATCCCCTATGAGATTCGAACTCATGTTAATGCCTTGAAAAGGCACTGTCCTAACCACTAGACGAAGGGGACATCGGTATATATAAATACCATTAAAAATAAGACTTAGTATAGTAAAAGCTTCTTCTTATAGAAGGTAATATCTTCAGGTGTATCTACCCCACATGTTGGGTAAGAAGTTTTAATTGCTTGAATTTTTATATCATTATATAAAAAAGTAAGCTGCTCTAATTTTTCGCAATCTTCTAAATAACTTGAATGCTGTATAATTTCTTTTAAAAACATCAACGTTTTATTAGTATACATGTATATACCTATATGTTTATAAAATTCATAATTCATTAAATTATAATCACTTAAATTAGCAACATATGGTATAGGGTATCTAGAAAAGTACATAGCTTTACTATTAATGTCTGTAACCACTTTTACATTTTTTGGATTAAATAATTCTGATTTATTAAATATTTTATAACGAAGCGTTGCTATATCAAAATTAGTATTATAATTTGATACTAAATCGTGTATAGCGTTTTTACTAATTAATGGTTCATCACCCTGCCAATTAATCCATAGATCAAAAAAAATATTTTTTTTTGAAAAATTACTATATACTTCTAACATTCTAGATGTACCTGAAATATGTTTATTAGATGTTAAAATACAATTTGATGTAAAAGTTATTACATGATTGTATAAAATAGGATCATCAACCGCTATAACAACTTGATCAAAAATTTTCACCTTATTTGCAGCTTCCCAAGTATGTTGTAATAAACTTTTCTTATTAAAGTGTATTAACATTTTGTTGTTTAAGCGCGTAGAATGTAATCGAGCTGGTATAACACATATAATTTTCATAAAGAATACTTTTTAATAAATATATTAAATTAAAGATACCATTGTGGTATTTGGAATATACATAATAATGTAATAACTGTTAAATTAAAGTTTAATAAGTTAACTACAAAATTATCATGTATATAATCCTTAATAATCTCATGTAAACCATATTTAGAATGTACCAAAAATTGTGCAATAAAATATGCAAAAATACTATGAATTAACGGATACAATGGGTTTTCAATTGAATAATCTAAAAAATATATTACTGATATAATTATAGGTAGTCCTATTAGTAATGACGGACTTTTAAAAAGTTGAAATAATTTATTCATGATAGTTGTTTTTATATTTATTTTGTAAATTCTCTTACTTGTTTAATTGATATAACTGTAATAAAAATTAAAGATAATAAAGTTATAATAGTAAATACTGGAAATTCATCTAATATTAATGTTTCTACTCCATAAAAATATAATAGAGCTATTGTATTATATATTAAATATATAAAATAAAATCCTAAGATTACTCCTCCTAATAAATTCCATTTTTCTTTTTCTAAACCTAAACCACTATCCCAATAAAAATGTCTAATACCATGAAATGTGTGGTAAACTAAACCTGCTATAAATAAATTTAACAGATAATTGTGTATAATCCAACTTAATTCATTCCAAGCATCAAAAAAGATAGGATGTAAAAAATAAAAACATCCTTGTGGACCAACTAACCATGGAACATAACCCCACTCTTCCCATAAATCATTATGACAATCATAGCTATAACCTACTGGATATAAACTTTGAAATTGATGATGTGTAATATCTTCTTTTAAGTATGTTGATACAAATTGTGATCCAAAGGCGTTATAGCCTTTAAACATTCCGTAGTCAAGTTCTACATGAATATTCCAAAAAAAGTATAAAGTAATTATACCTAACATTGCTCCTGTTATTCTGTGTAATATAGATAAAGTTGATGATAACTGTGGCTTATATATATACAAATGTGGAGATACGGGTGTTTCTAAATTAATTTTTTTCATAAGATTTTTTATTAATTTTATTTATTTTATTATTTATAACTCATTATAATTTTTTAACTTATTTAAATAAATTAAAGAATTAAATGTATATGGTTCTGTTTTTATTAAGTTTGAAATAATTTTATTGTTAAGCTTAATATTAGAAGTACTTAAAAAATTTTTAAAAGTATTAAATTTTAAACCTTTTTTTGATACACTATTATTTATAAAATTATTAGAACTTTTTTTAAAATTCGTACTATTTTTTTTACGATGTATATATGAATACTGTAATGGTTTGTGTTTTCTAACGTTCATTGAAGTTTTGTTTATTGATTTCTATAAAAATGATTGTAAAAATAGATAATTCGTATAAAAACATAATTGTAATATACGTAAATATTGCATTTAATAAATCTAAGGGCATCATTAAATTAATTAATGAAAATATTACTAAAATAATAATATTTTTTAATTTTAATAATGTTTCAATACCACAAAAATTTAAAAAATATAATAAATATATAAGTAATGGTAATTGACTTATTATTAAACCAAATAATGTTACTTTATATATTAATTGTATAATATCATCTATATGTATTTCAAAATTTAGTGAAAATAAATTATTATTTTCAATTTCATTCAAATTTAAAAAAAATGCATATAAACTTGGTAATACATTTTTGTAACTAATGAAAATACTAAGAATAATACAAAAAATACTAAAAATTGAAATTATTAAGTAATTTTTGAACTCATATTTATATAACCCTGTAACAAAAAAAGATAATATATGGAATATTAACAAAGGTATGTTTACTAAAATGCTAATTACCAAGCAAAATAAAATTACGTTAAAGAATATATCCATAACATTAGTATACATAAAATTATCTAAAATTATGTATTTTTTTATACTTTTATTTTCGTTTAAAATTTTTATAAATGAGTATAACAACAGCTCCCAATTATATCCGCAATATAATATACATAAAGCCAATGAGTAAAATATATAATAAATTCTATGTTTTAACTCTTTTAAGTGAATTATAAATAAATTCATGGATTTTTATAAAATTTAGTATATGTTAAGCATTAATAAAATGGGTTAGGATAGGGTGGGATTCGAACCCACGGTATGTGTTAACATACGCCGGCTTTCAAAACCGGTGCTTTCGACCACTCAGCCACCTATCCGTTTTTTATAAAAACAGTACTACATCATAAAGTTATAGCGGGAGTAGGATTTGAACCTACGACCTTTAGATCATGAGTCTAACGAGCTACCAACTGCTCTATCCCGCATACAATATGTGACGGCATAGTTAATACGGATAGAGGGACTTGAACCCTCACGATAACGGGTATCTTTAGATCCTAAGTCTAACGTGTCTGCCAATTCCACCATATCCGTAAAAACTTGTAGTAAAAATTAGAGAAGGAAGGATTCGAACCTTCGAAGATAAATATCAACAAATTTACAGTCTGCCACCTTTGTCCACTCGGTCACTTCTCCATTAAAATCTAAATGATTTAAGATGAATCTAAAAAGAATACTTAATAATATTTGATTTTAAAAATTTTATGTGAATAAAATTAAGAATGTAATTAATAAAGCAAATAAACCTACAGCTTCTGTTACGGCAAATCCTAACATAGCATATGAGAATAATTGACCTTGTAATGATGGGTTTCTTGAGTAAGAAGCCATTAAAGATGAGAATACGTTACCTACACCGATACCTACTCCTAATAAAGCAATAGTTGATAATCCGGCTCCGATAGCTTTAGCACATTGTAACATCATAATATTTATATTATTTTTAATATTGACAAATTTAAATCGAAATGTATAAAAAACATTGAAAACAAAAAAAAAACATTACCTATAAATCTTATCAGCTAAAATGTTTCTAGCTAATTCTGGTTCCCACTTATCACCATTTTGAAGTAATTTATCTTTGTTATAGAATAATTCTTCACGCGTACCTGTAGCATATTCAAAGTTTGGTCCTTCTACAATAGCATCAACTGGACATGCTTCTTGACATAAACCACAATAAATGCATTTTGTCATATCAATATCATACCTTAGAGTTCTTCTGCTACCATCTAAACGAGGTTCTGCCTCAATAGTAATTGCTTGCGCTGGACAAATGGCTTCACATAATTTACATGCAATACATCTTTCTTCTCCTGATGGATAACGACGTAAAGCATGTTCTCCTCTAAATCTAGGACTTATAGGACCTTTTTCAAAAGGATAATTTAATGTGTAATTTTGTCCAAAAAAAGATTTTAACGTTAACATCATACCTCTCATAATTTCAGGTATTAAAACTATAAATACTTGATGCTGAACTAAACGTGTAAAACCACCGATCAAATTATTATTCATTAAAATTTGATAATCTATATAATTTATTAGATTTTTAAAATATTTTTAAAACATAAGTAAAAAAGTTAAAAATTTATTAACTAGGCATATAACCTGACCAGCAATACATAAATACGTATAAAAATAACCATACTACATCAACAAAATGCCAGTACCATGCTGAACATTCAAATCCTACATGATGTGTTTTTGTAAAATGACCTTTAATTTGACGTATTAAACATACGGCTAATAAAATTGTACCAATAATTACATGGAATCCATGTAAACCTGTTGTTAAAAAGAATGTAGTACCATAAACACTATCTGCAATAGTAAATGGAGCTACTTCATACTCTAACCCTTGAAAAATTGTGAAAACAACAGCTAAAGCAACTGTTGTAATTAAAGCACCGTTAGATTCTTTAGCATAACCTTCAACCATAGCATGATGTGCAGTTGTAACAGTTACACCTGATAACAATAAAATTAATGTATTAATTAATGGAATTGCAAAAGGATCTAAAACTTCAATACCTAAAGGAGGCCATACGGCTCCAATTTCAATTGATGGTGATAATGCGGCATGAAAGAATGCCCAAAAGAATGCAAAGAAAAACATTACTTCTGATACAATAAATAAAACCATACCATATTTAAGACCTAACTGTACAGTTTTTGTATGATGTCCTTGGAAAGATTCATCGATAACGTCTCTCCACCAAACATACATTGTTAAGAAAAGTAATCCTAACCCAGCTAAAACTGTGGCTCCACCTCCTACATAGTTATGCATATACATAGCCATACCTAATGTAAATGTTAATCCACTCATTGATCCTAATAATGGCCAATAACTAGGATTTACTAAATGAAATGGATGCGTTTGATATCGTCTGTTCATTATTTTTTTGATATTATTATATTATTACTTACTATTTAACTGAGAATTAATCCATTTGATACTATTCTCTGTATGAAATTTGTGTGACTCTTTGTAGTTTGAAGAAATTTTTGTTAAAGTATTTAAGATTACATTCCAAAATAATGGACCTGTTTTATCGTAAAATAAATTCATATCTTCAATACCTTTTTCTAATAATGATGAATTACCTTGTAAAAGCTTAATTTTTTTATGTCTCATTTTTAGTAAGAAACAAATTGGTACTAATACGTAATAAAAACTAATAGCGTATAAGCTCCAAAAGAAAATTACTAACCAAAATATTTGAGAAAAAAATGTTAATATATCTAATTGTGGCATTTTTTATAATAAATTAATATTTATTTTTTAAGTGTTTTTAAAAATTATGTAACTTTTATTTTTTTGAATATATATATAATGTTTCTGTTTTATCTATCTACTTCTCCAAAAACAATATCTTGAGTACCAATCATTGTTACTACATCAGCAATCATATGTCCTCTTGACATAAAATCTAATCCCTGTAAGTGAGCAATTCCTGGTGCTTTAATTTTACATCTATGAGGCTTATTTGTATTATTAGATACTAAATAAACTCCAAATTCACCTTTTGGTGCTTCTACACCTACATAAGTTTCACCATAAGGAACAGTATAACCTTCAGTATATAATTTGAAATGATGGATTAAAGATTCCATAGATGTTTTCATCTTTTCTCTAGAAGGAGAATTAAATTTATTATCATTAATACATGCATCACCTTCTGGCATAGCATTTAAACATTGTTGAATTAAGAAAACACTTTGTCTCATTTCCTCAATACGAATTAAATATCTATCATAACAATCTCCATTAACACCTACAGGAATATCCCAATTTAATTTATCGTACTGTTCATATGATTGATGCTTTCGTAAATCCCAAATAACACCAGATCCACGTAACATTACACCACTGAATCCCCAATCTAACGCTTGATCAGCTGTTACACGACCAATATTAACTAACCTTTGCTTCCAAATTCTGTTATTTGTTAAAAGTTCTTCTATTTCATCAATTCTACTTGAAAATTGTTGTGCAAAAACACTGATATCTTCACATAAACCAACAGGTAAATCACTTTTAACACCCCCAGGTCTAATATAACTTGAATGTAAACGAGCACCTGATACTCTTTCGTAAAATTCCATTAATTTTTCACGCTCTTCAAATCCCCACAAAAATGGTGTTAATGCACCAACATCCATAGCATGAGTAGTAATAGCCAATAAATGATTTAATAAACGTGTTATCTCACAAAATAACATACGAATATATTGAGCTCTTAATGGTACTTTTTTATCCAACAATTTTTCAACTGCTAATGAAAAAGCATGTTCTTGAGCCATCATGGATACATAATCTAATCTATCGAAATATGGTAATGCTTGTAAATATGTTTTGTATTCAATTAATTTTTCAGTACCACGATGTAATAATCCAATATGTGGATCAGCTCTTTCTACAATTTCACCTTCTAATTCTAGAATTAAACGTAAAACACCATGCGCAGCAGGATGTTGCGGTCCAAAATTCATTGTGAAATTTTTAACTTCTTTTTTTTTATATAAATTAGCCATAGTAAAAGTATATATCTTAGTATATTTTAATTATATTCAACTTTAAAATTGATTCTTTTATTTTTTATTTGTAGATAGTTGATGTTCCCATGGGCTATTAAACTCAAAGTGTCTAAATTCTTGAGCTAACTCAATAGGTTCTGTTACTACACGTTTTTTATCATCATCATATACTACTTCTGTGTAACCACTTAATGGGAAGTCTTTTCTTAAAGGAAATCCTTCAAACCCGTAATCAGTTAAAATACGTCTTAAATCTGGATGATCTTTAAAGAACAATCCATACATATCCCAAACTTCACGCTCCCACCAATTAGCTACGCTGTAAACTTTTGTAGATGTAGGAATTGTATCCATAGTATCTACATAGATTTTTACAAAAATTCTTTTATTTCTAGTAACACTTAACAAATTGTAAATAACTTCAAATCGTTTTGATTTTTGAACAATACGTTTCATACGTTTAGTATTACTAATTGAGGAATTTTGTAAATCTCTAATATCTCTTTTTTCTAACCAATCTACTACACAAATATCTGATAACGTTTTGAATTGAAAAAAAATATTATTTTTTAAAAAAGTCAAAACATTAATTAAATGCTCAGGTGTAGTAACTATATATATATCATTATTATTATATTTTTCCACATATACATATTTTGGTAAAAATTGTTCTATTTTTTTGGAAAGTAATTGATTCATTAGTTATGTAATTTTATTTTATTGACCAACTTTCTAATCTTTTATGTGCTCTTATTTTTTTTTGTAACTGAAGAATTCCATATAATAAAGCTTCAGCTGTAGGCGGACAACCTGGTACGTAAATATCTACTGGTACAATACGATCACATCCTCTTACAACAGAGTAAGAGTAATGATAATAACCACCACCATTAGCACAACTACCCATTGAGATAACCCATCTAGGTTCTGCCATTTGATCGTAAACTTTTCTTAAAGCAGGTGCCATTTTATTAGTTAAAGTACCTGCAACAATCATTACATCTGATTGTCTAGGAGTAGCACGGAAAACTACTCCAAATCTATCCATATCATATCTACTAGCTGCAGAATGCATCATTTCAACTGCACAGCAAGCTAATCCAAAAGTCATAGGCCATAAAGAACTTGCTAATGCCCAGTTAATAACTTTATCTGCTTTTGATACAATTACGTTTGTATTTTTTGATATCATATTTATTTTATAGTAATTTTTATAATTTTAAACATATGTTTTATGTAAACTTTTAAATACTTATATTTTTTATTCCCATTCCAATGCACCTTTTTTCCACTCATAAACAAAACCAATAGTAAGTATAACTAAAAATAAAAACATTGATTTATAAGCATATGTAGTAAATGTAAAGTATTTTAAACACATTGCCCAAGGGAATAAGAATGAAATTTCTAAATCGAAAATTATAAATAGAATTGCAACAAGATAGAATCTAACCTCAAACTTAGTTCGAGCATCATCGAAAGGTTCAAACCCACATTCGTAAGCTGTTAACTTTTCTGTATCTACAGGTTGCGTCGCTAATATATACGACGCACCTAATATGATAGCAGATAAAGCTGTACTTACAAATATGAATATTAATATTGTTAAATATTCTGAGAACATTAATTCTTTGTGTAAGTTTATGTTTTATATATATATATATTATATATATCTTACTTATATTTTCGTCTTATAAGAATTAACCAAAAGACTTTCTATTTAGTGATGTTTTTAGTAGTGAAAATTAAACCACGACTACGCTACTAAATGTTTACCATAATAAGAGGAATTATACCTATTAACAGGATATTTAAAAGAATCCGCAGAAGTCATCTTTTTTATTTCTTTTTGAGAAACAATGAACTTTGATTTCTTTGAAAATTGTTTTTTTTTCTTAAAAATGATTTGATTTGATAACTTCCAAAATTCATTAGTAGTTTTACCTTTATTTGATTGTAAAATTACTGATGTTGTTCTATTTCCCAATAATGAAAAATGATTTGGTATTTTTAAAGTATTTTCAATTAAACGTCTATACTTTAATAATGTTTTTTTGTTTTCAAAATGACTTATTGGTAAGAAATACATACTTGTACCTAATTTAAAAGTGTAACCACCTTTTATTTTCTTCCATACTTTAGATTTTACAGGAACTGTAAAATTAATATTTTTAGATGAGTATTTTTGTAACTCATTTTTTGCTAATAATGATAATTTATTACCTTTTAAAAAAATATCTTTTTGATTGTGTAAATTTTTTAAGTAAGACTTAATTTCCCAATGGCTGTATAAATCAGGCATAACTTTTTTTGCTTTTATTAAAGGTTTTTCAGAATTTGAAGTTTCCTTATTATTTTTTGAATAAATGTTATACTTCATACCTGTTTTAAACCTATTTAAAGAATTATCAGAAAAAAAGTTATCACCTTCTACAAAAAAGTATGGCTTTCTTAAATTTGATTGCCCAGATGATTTTAAATTTTTAGTAATATGTTTATTTGTAATATTACCATATTCTTTATTGAATAAATCTTTGAATTTATAATCTAATTGATTCATATAATTTTAAATTGTATTTTATTAGTAATGGTAGGCCCAGTAGGATTCGAACCTACAATCGAACCATTATGAGTGGTTAGCTTTAACCATTAAGCTATGGGCCCATTATAATACCTGCTTAGATAGCTCAGGGGTAGAGCAAAAGACTGAAAATCTTTGTGTCGGTGGTTCAAATCCACCTCTAGGCAAATTATTAAAAAATTGGTAAATGTTAGGTTAGAGACGGACTTGAACCGTCATTATTTGATTTGCAATCAAGTACATTACCGATTATGTTATCTAACCTTTTTTAAAATAGAAACCTATTTCTACCTTAGAAATTTTTAAAAATATACGTCATAATGCAAATAAAAATCGACGGTGAATTATATACTGATACAAAAGGTGAAATTTCAGATTACACAGTTATACAAGTGTGTCAAGATGCAGGTGTAACAATTCCTAGGTTTTGTTACCATGACAGACTATCAGTAGCTGGTAATTGTAGAATGTGTCTTGTAGAAGTATCGAATGCCATAAAACCTATGGCTTCTTGTGCAATACCAAGAACAAATAATATGGAAATTTATACTAACTCTACTGTTGTTAAAAAAGCAAGAGAAGGTATTATGGAATTTTTATTATTAAATCATCCATTAGATTGTCCTATCTGTGATCAAGGTGGTGAATGTGACTTACAAGATCAAGCCATGTTATTTGGTAACGATCGTGGTAGATTTTATAAATATAAAAGAGCAGTTACTAATAAAAATTGTGGTCCATTAATTAAAACAATGATGACACGTTGTATTCATTGTACAAGATGTGTTAGATATTCTACAGAAGTAGCTGGTTTAAATGATTTTGGAGCTACAGGACGTGGTAATAATGTAGAAATTGGTTCATATATAGAAAGAACATTAAAATCTGAAATTTCAGGTAATATTATTGATTTATGTCCTGTTGGAGCATTAACGTCTAAGCCATATGCATTTACAGCTCGTTCATGGGAATTAAAATCAGCAAACTCAATAGACATACATGATGCTATGGGTTCTAATGTAAAAATTGATGTTCGTGGTAACGAAATAATGCGAGTTTTACCAAGATTAAACGAATCAATTAATGAAGAATGGATAACTGATAAAACAAGATTTTCTTATGACGGATTAACTAATCAAAGATTGGATAATCCTAAGCTAAAAGAAAATGGATTATTAAAAGATATTTCGTGGAAAAAAGCAATTAAATTAGTTACAGACAAGTTAGCAAATACATCTCCAAATAATATAAGTATATTAACTGGTGATATGACTGACGGTTTAACAATAAAAGCTTTAAAAGATTTATCAAATATGATGGGTGTAAAAACAATAATGAGTACATCAACAAGTAACGCATATAATACTGATTTTACAAAAAACTTTTTATTTAATGAGTCATTTGAAGATTTTGAAAACACAGATGCTTGTTTATTAGTTGGATGTAATCTTAAGTTAGAAGCTCCATTATTAAATGCTAGATTATTAAAATTACAGCAAACTACAAATATTTCTATAGGATATATAGGATCAAATCCTCAAACACATATTAATCATACACATATTGGTAATAATGTAGACAGTTTAATTAAAGTTTTACAAGGTAAACATAAATTTTCAAGAACTTTATTTAAAGCAAAAAATCCTACTATAATTATTGGGTCATCACTATTAAATGATTTCAATAATAACTCATTTAGAACTAAAATTGAAAACTCTTTAAAATTTGTACCAAATTTATTACAAGAAGAAAATGGTCAAATAGTATGGAATGGGTTAAACTTATTAACAACAGAAAGTTCATCAATTACTGCAAACTTATTAGGATTTAATTACAAACATGCAAATATTAAAGGTAATGTTAATTTTCTAAACGATTCAAAAGTAATTTTTGCAGCAAACGTAGATAATGTATTATTTCCAAAAAATGCATTTGTTATCTATCAAGGACATCACGGTGATAAAGGAGCATTACAAGCTGATATAATATTACCAGGTGTTTCATTTATTGAAAAAGAATCATTTTATGCAAATTCTAATGGATTTGTACAATTTACTAGTGCGGCTGTAACAGCACCTGGACAAGCTAAAGAAGATTGGAAAATTGTTAAAGCTATTTCTGAAGAATTAAACATATCTTTGCCTTACTCAAATAAAGATGAACTTATTTCATCATGTGAGAATACTATAGGTAATGTAAAAATGAATGATATAACAAGTGATTCAAATTTAAATATTACATTTAATATAAATCACTTACCAAGGTTAAAACAACGATTAAATAAAGCAAAAATTTTAAATAATCCTAAAGTTTTACCTTCACGTTATAAGTTTAGATACAATAATTCTGAAAAAAATAAATCACAAACTTTAAATACTGTAATTACAAACTATTTTAGAACTAACGTAATAACAAATGCTTCTAAAGTTATGTCAAAATGTAGTATTTATAGAACAAAATCTAATTTTACAAATTAAAAAATAAATAAAAAATATGTTATTAAAAATATTGTGTTCAGAGCCAGTAGTTGCATTATTAAAAATTTTATCAGTTACTGTGCCGTTACTAATATCTATTGCCTTTGTTACGCTAGTAGAACGTAAAGTAATGGGGTCTATTCACCGTAGACAAGGGCCTAATATCGTTGGTATTTTTGGATTACTACAACCATTTGCCGACGGATTAAAACTTCTATTGAAACAAACAATAATACCAAGTTCTGTAAATGTGGTATTATTTATTTTAGCACCTATGATTACATTCATATTAAGTTTAATTACTTGGGCTATTATACCTTTTGATAAAGGTATCGTATTAGCTGATATTAATGTAGGTATGTTATATCTATTTGCTGTATCTTCATTAGGAGTTTATGGTATTATTATTGCTGGATGGGCAAGTAATTCTAAGTATCCTTTTTTAGGAGCCTTAAGATCTGCTGCTCAAATGGTATCTTATGAAATTTCTATAGGTTTAATCTTACTAACTATACTAATGTGTGTTGGTTCTTTAAATTTAACAGATATCGTACTAGCACAGACAAAAACTTGGTTTATAGTACCACTATTTCCTTCGTTTATTATGTTTTTCGTTTCAGCATTAGCCGAAACAAATAGAGCACCTTTTGATTTACCTGAAGCAGAAGCTGAACTAGTTTCTGGTTATAATGTAGAGTATTCTGCTATGACATTTGCGTTATTCTTTTTAGGTGAATATGGTCATATTATATTAATGAGTTCTATGACTGCTTTATTATTTTTAGGAGGATGGTTACCTCTATTTGATGTGCCTGTTTTAAACTGGATACCTGGATCATTATGGTTTGGTTTAAAAACTACTTTAATCGTATTTGTATTTATTTGGGTTAGAGCATCTTTTCCTAGATACAGATATGATCAATTAATGAGACTTGGTTGGAAAATATTTTTACCACTATCTTTAGGATGGTTTTTCGTGGTAGGGTCAATTGTAATTTTCTTTAACCATAATTTATACTAAGTATTTATAAAAAACAAAGATTCATAATATTAAATTAACTATAAGTTTCAATATTTACTTAAATAAAAACAGTAATGTATTTATTTGTAATATTATTTCCATTAATGGGTGCAATCGCTGCTGGATTTTTTGGAAAATCTTTAGGAAGGTATGGTTCTAGTGTTGTTTCGTCACTAAGTGTATTTTCTGCTTTCCTATTATCATGCTTTATAGCATATGAAGTAATTCTTTCGAATAGCCCATGTCATATTAAACTATTTACATGGATATATTCAGAAAATTTTGAAGTATCATGGGGATTTTTATTCGATAGTTTAACATCAATGATGTTAATTGTTGTAACATCTATTTCTACATTAGTTCACTTATATTCTACAGAATATATGGAAGCTGATCCACATAGATCTAGATTTATGGCATATTTATCATTCTTTACATTTTGTATGTTAATGTTAGTAACTGCTGATAATTTTATACAAATGTTTTTAGGATGGGAAGGTGTTGGTGTTTCATCATACTTATTAATTAATTTTTGGTTTACAAGAATACAAGCTAATAAATCAGCTATGAAAGCCATGATTGTAAATAAATTTGGTGATACAGGTTTAATTTTAGGTATAGTATTTATCTTTTTTATCTTTAAATCTACAAAATTTAATGTAGTATTCGCTAATGCAATATATTATTTAAATACCTACGTCCATATTTGGGGTATGGAATTTAATACTTTAAATTTAATTTGTGTGTTACTTTTTATTGGATCTATTGGTAAATCTGCACAATTAGGGTTACATACTTGGTTACCAGACGCTATGGAAGGTCCTACACCTGTATCTGCTTTAATTCATGCTGCTACAATGGTTACAGCTGGAGTATTTTTAGTATTACGTTGTTCACCTCTATTTGAATTTGCACCTGAAGCTTTAACAATGGTAACATTTTTTGGAGCTTTAACTGCTTTTTTTGCTGCAACATGTGGTCTAGTACAAAACGATTTAAAAAGAGTTATTGCTTATTCAACATGTAGTCAGTTAGGATATATGATCTTTGCTTGTGGTTTATCTAATTATTCCGTAAGTGCTTTTCATTTAACAAATCATGCTTTTTTTAAAGCTTTATTGTTCTTAGGAGCTGGGTCTGTAATTCATGCTATGTTAGATGAACAAGATATGCGTAGAATGGGTGGTTTAGTTTGGACATTACCTATTACTTATTCATTAATGTTAATAGCTTCGCTATCTTTAATGGGTTTCCCATTTTTAACAGGATTTTACTCAAAAGATGTAATTTTAGAAACGTCTTTTGCAACATTTATGATAGATGCTTCATTTACACATTACTTAGGTAGCTTTTCTGCAATGTTAACAGCATTTTATTCAACACGTTTAATATATTTAACATTTTTAAATCAAACTACAGCTTTAAAAAGATTTACATTACACTTACATGAAGCAGAGTCATTTACTTTATTAGCTTTAAGTACATTAGGTGTTTTAAGTATTTTTGCAGGATATTTTTTAAGAGATTTATTTATTGGATCAGGTACATTATTTTGGGGGAATGCCTTATTTACAGTACCATTTAGAATATCAATTTTAGATGCTGAATTTATACCTGTATATATTAAATTAATACCAGTATTATTAAGTTTAACAGGAGTAGCATTAGCGTATGTAGTATATCATCACTTTGCTTATAAGTTATCAACTTTTAAATTAAAAAGTGTTGGATACAGTATTTATAACTATTTAATTAGTAAATGGTACTTTGATAAAATATATAATTATTATTTTGTATGGACAACAATGTCATTAGGTTATAACGTTACTTTCATTGTGTTAGATAAAGGTTTAATTGAAATATTTGGACCATATGGTTTATCAAAAACAGTTTATAAATTATCATCACAATTAAGTAAAACACAAACAGGATTAGTATATCATTATATGTTTATGATGATTATTGGTATGGCTTGGTTTTTATCAGCTATAGGTTTAAGTTGGATGTTATCTTCAACAAGTTTACCATTGACACCATTAGTATTATTTGTATCTGTATTTATCTACTCAAATATTGATTTTTTCAAAAAAAAAGTAAATATAGACGATAACAAAAAACAACTTCAAGTTTTTTACCATAATAAATAATTTATATTTATTATTACCTAGCATCATTAACTTTGTAAAAACGTTTCTAAATAATTAGATTATAAAATTACAAAATATGTTTTTTATAGATCCTTCAAATATTCTAATTACAATTAGTTTATTGCCTATAATTGGTTCATTATTTTTATTAACAATACCTGATAACAGAATTGATTTAATCAAACAATCAGGTTTATTAATATCATGTATTACATTTATACTATCTTTAGTTTTATGGATTGACTTTGATAAGTCAAGTTTTACTTTTCAATTTGTTAAAAAATTAAGCTGGATAGATTCTTCAAATTTTTATTGTTATATTGGTTTAGATGGTATATCACTTTTTTTTGTATTATTAACAACTTTTTTAACACCTATTTGTATTTTAGCAAATTGGAATCATTTTCCTAACAGAATAAAAGATTATATTATTGCATTCTTAGTTCTTGAAACATTTATGATTAATGTATTTTGCGTTATGGATTTAGTATTATTTTATGTATTTTTTGAAAGTGTTTTAATACCAATGTTTTTAATTATTGGTGTTTGGGGTTCAAGAGCTCGTAAAATTTATGCAGCTTATCAATTAGTTGTTTATACTCTTTTTGGTTCGGTATTTATGCTATTAGCAATATTAGTGATTTACTTACAAGTTGGTAGTACAGATTACCATGTATTACTAAATGCTGAATTTAAAGGTGTAAAACAAATTTTTTTATGGTTAGCATTTTTCATTGGATTTGCAATTAAAATGCCAATGCTACCTTTCCATATTTGGTTACCTGAAGCGCATGTAGAAGCTCCTACTGCTGGATCGGTAATTTTAGCTGGTATTTTATTAAAGTTAGGTTCATACGGGTTCATTAGATTTTCATTGACGATGTTTCCTGAAGCGTCTGTATATTTTGCACCTATGATGTATACACTAGGATTATTAGCTGTAGTATACACATCAATGACTACAATTAGGCAAATTGATTTAAAAAAAATTATTGCTTACTCATCAGTAGCTCATATGGGTTTTGTAACTTTAGGTATCTTTAGTTTTAATAGTTACGGTTTAGAAGGAAGTATCTTTATTATGATTAGTCATGGTATTGTATCTAGTGCGTTATTCTTATGTATTGGTGTTGTTTATGATAAATATAAAACAAGAGTTTATAAATATTATTCAAATATTGTACAATTAATGCCTATATATGTAACGATGTTATTTGTTTTCATATTAGCTAATTTAAGTTTACCTGGAACAGCTAGTTTTATTGGTGAATTCTTAACATTATTAGGAATTGTACATATAAATTCTGTAGCAGCTATTTTATTAGCAATTGGTGCAATTTTAGGAGCAGTATATTCTATATGGTTATTTAATAGAGTATCATTTGGTAATCCTAATGTTACTTATTTAACTAATTTAGAAGATCTTAATTTAAGAGAATTTTCATACTTAACACCATTGTTAATTTTAACTATCTTATTAGGTATTTATCCTGAATTAGTGCTAGATTATGTACATGCATCATCTACTTATATATTATTATAATATAATACAAAAAAAATAAACAAACATTTATAAATATGACTTTATCAAATCTTTTTAAAAACGAAAGCTTCATAAATTGTTATAATTCCATAGAGAATTATATCAACTCATATGGTTATGAGACTAATACTTTCTTTATAAATAATTTCAAATCAGTTTTACCTGAAATTTTTTTAACTTATGCTATATTATTAATTTTAGTTTATGGAGTTATAGCAGCAAATTCTAAAGTTGAAGTAAATAATAGTAATTCTCCAGTTATTGTAAAAAATAATACGGCTCCTTATCCAGTAGTTGTAAAAACTATAACATGGTTATGTATAATGTCATTATTAATAACTGCTTTCATTATAAGTAATGATTTAATTTATGACAAATCTTCAATAGTAATTTTTAGCGGGTCATTAACATCATCATCTTTAAATGAATTAATCCGTATAATAATTTTAACTTTCACAGCTATATGTTTAATTATTTCAATAAGATATATAAAAACTCATAATTTAAATTCTTATGAATATCCTATTTTAGTTACATTAGCTGCAACAGGTTCTATTATTTTAGTAAACTGTAATGATTTATTACTTGTATATTTAGCTGTTGAATTACAAAGTTTAGCATCATATGTACTTGCCGCATTTAAACGTGATAAAAATGCTTCAACAGAAGCTGGTTTAAAATACTTTTTATTAGGTGCATTATCTTCTGGTATTTTATTAATGGGATGTGCTATAATATATGGTACAACAGGTACTACAAATTTAGGACAATTACACTTATTAACTGTTAATAGTAGTAATTTCTTAAATATTGAAAACTTAACTGTAGGTATCATATTTGTTATTATTGGATTCTTATTTAAAATGACTGCTGCACCATTTCATATGTGGACACCTGATGTATACGAAGGTTCTCCTACTTCTGTAACTGCTTTTTTTTCTATAGTTCCTAAAATAGCTGCTTTAAGTATTGTAATAAAAATATTACATTTTACATTTTTCGATTTAATAGAAATTTGGCAAGATTTACTAATACCAGCAGCTGTAGGTTCGTTGGTTGTAGGATCTTTCGGTGCATTATACCAAACTAAATTAAAAAGGTTATTAGCTTATAGTTCAATTGGTCATATTGGATTTCTATTACTAGGTTTAATAACAGGATCAGAAGATGGACTATTCAGTGTATATTTCTATATCGTAATTTACATGATTATGTCGGTAATTTTATTTGCTATTGTTTTAAATTTAACAACAATTGACAATAAATCACCTGAAGTTATAACAGACCTTACATTAATGAAGAAAAAAAATCCATTAATTGCGGCTACTTTAATGTTGACATTATTTTCAATGGCTGGAGTACCACCACTAGCAGGATTTTTTAGTAAATTTTATATACTATCGGCATGTATTTCATCATCTATGTACGCTTTAGCAGGTATTGCTGTTTTAAGTAGTGTTGTTAGTGCTGTTTATTATATAAGAATTATTAAATGTATGTATTTTGATAATATTGATACTTGGAACGTTAATATTCATTATAATTTGAATTATGCATCAAGTTTAATCATATCAACATCATTATGTTTTGTAATTATTTTCTTCATAAAGCCTTCCTATTTTATGACACTATTTAACTTGTTTATTTAGTAATAAACATTTGTAGTTTAATGGAAAAACAGCGCTCTTCGAAAGCGTCAGATCCGTGTTCGAGTCACGGCAAATGTACTTAATGAACACGCTTCATCCATAAGAATATAAATAATTACAAATAAAAATGGTTTTACATACTATATATAGTTACAATGATAAAATAAATTTATATAATTACAATAAAAAATTACTAACATTTTTTATAAATTATTTAAATAAAGAAGGTAAAAAAAATAATGCTATTAATATATATAAAGATGTATTAAAGCAAATACATAAACAAACAAATAAAAATCCATATTTAGTTTTTTTTAAAGCTATTAAAGTTATTACACCACTTGTAGAACTAAAAACTATTAAGCGTAGAGGATCTAGAAAGTACCTACCTGTACCTATTATGAAAAATAGTAGAAAGATGTTTATAGCGGTGAAGTGGCTAATAACTAGTGCTAAAAAACAAAAAGGGAACGATATGGCTACTAAGATTGCTAAAGAAGTTTTACAAATTTCTAAGAAACAAGGTTATACTTTAGCAAAAGTAAAACATGAAAAAACTTTAGCACTTAACGGTAGACCATTCTTAAGAGTTAACAAAAGAAAAATGAAACAATTACGTTCTACAGGACTCGAACCTGTAACCAACGGTTTAGAAGACCGACGCTCTATCCAATTGAGCTAAGAACGCTTCATTTTTTTAATTAACTTTAAGAAAAAGCAGGTATCGATTAATGGTAAATCAGCTGCCTTCCAAGCAGAAGCTACGAGTTCAAGTCTCGTTACCTGCATTTTTAAATAATTATAGTAATATTAATGCCCACTTGGTGGAAGTGGTAGACACGGCAGACTTAAAATCTGCTTTTCATTTGAAAGTATTGGTTCAAGTCCAATAGTGGGTAAATTACTAAAAAATTCATACTTTATAAATAATGAAACAATCAAAATATAAAATTTATAAGCAAACTCTTACGAATGTAAGATCAGAAGTACTACCTCAAAAAATTAATAATTTTTTCAAAAAAAATGCTAAAAATGTTCAAGGTAAGTATAGAATGAAACGTAGAGGTATTGATACAATATATTACCATAAGTATCTATTACACGTAAAACAAATTTTAAAAGCTTTCTATGGTAATATTTCTGAAAAATCTTTTAAAAAAATTTATAAAAAGTCAATTGTAAATAAAAATCCTAATTATTTTATATCTCTATTAGAATTACGTTTACAAACTGTTGTTTATAGAGCTGGTTTCGCTAAAACTTTTGCTGAAGCAAAAAAATTAATTATACATGGACACATACTTGTTAATAACAAACCTGTAACATATCCTGGGTATACTTTAAAAATTAATGATGTTATAGAGCCTAATTACACTATGAGAGAACATTGTTATAATAACATTGCTTCTACAAATGTATTATTATTAGATCATATTTTTCTACAGAAAAATATATTAACAGCTATTATAACAAGCATGCCAGACGTAACACGAATACCATACCCAAAACCTTTCAGAATATTAGATTTTTCAATTGGTGCAGGAAAAGACCTTGCGAAAATTCCGGGAATGACTTATACTAATTCACCTTTATACGATTTAAAGGAAAATCAATTTTATAATATATATACTTTATAACCTCATGAATAATAATTTATTATTATCCTTAAAACTACTTTTAAAAAATGGATTTCATTTTGGACACAATGTCTCTAGATATAACCCAAATAATAAGCCGTATATATTTGGTATACGTAATAACACATATATTTTTAATTTAGAAAAAACATTTCAACAATTAAAAAGAGTCGTAGCATTTTTAGAAAAAAATTCTTTTCAAAAAGATACGATACTTTTTGTTGGTACTAAAAAGCATGTTCATTTTTTAACAAAATTAATTGCTAAAAAATGTAATCAGTTATACATAGATACTAAATGGACTCCAGGTATTTTAACAAATAATTCACAGTTAAATACTTTTTTAAATAATTTACATGATTTAGAATCAAAAATTATAAATAAAGAGACATTAAGTCCTAAAGAACTTGCTACTTATAAAAAATTAAAACATAAATATAAAGGATTAATGACTGATAACGCTACACAGTTTGGTAAATTACCTCAATTAATTGTAGTATTAAATCCTGACGATAAAGATGGTATTATGGCAATTAATGAAGCCTCACAAGTTTTAATACCAACTATCGCTTTAGTTGATAGTGATGCATCACCTTTGAATATTACCTATCCTATACCAGGAAATAATAATTCAATAGAAACTATCTCTATGTTTGGTAATTTAGTTATTAATTCTTTGAATAAAAAACAAAATAAAAATGTCTAAAACTTTAAATATCCTTAAAACAAAAAATTCTAAAGATTTAAAAAACACTTTAAAACTAAATGATACGGTGGTTATCAAAAAAGTTTCGAGTGAATTTAAAAATAATATGAGTACAATAACTGGTACATGTGTTAAAATACAAAATTCTAACAATGGTACTAGAATTACTTTAAAAACTTTTTTGTATAACGAAGTTATATATCAAAGTTTTTTACTGAATTCACCATCAATTCATAAACTATATACAATTTAAATAAATTACATATGCTAAGAATACGATTACAACGACCTTTTAATGACACGGTTTCAGGTTATCATATAATTGTTTCAAATAATGTATCATCTAGGGATGGTAAATTTATAGAGAAGTTAGGAACAATACATACAAAATCACCTGGAAGTAAGACTAAAGAAGAAAAAGGATACACTTTGTTACGTCTAAACCATGAAAGAACATTTTATTGGTTAAAACGTGGTGCACAACCTACAAAAAGATTAAGAAAATTATTTAAATTTTTATAAAAATTAATCTTTTCAGGAGAAATGGCTGAGAGGTTGAAGGCATTGGTTTGCTAAACCAACATACAGTACTATAAATTGTATCATGGGTTCGAATCCCATTTTCTCCATATTTATATCATTACTAAAATTGGAAGCCAACAGAGGGGGACGTAGTTCAATGGGAGAGCGCGTGTGTTGCATACACGAAGTTGCTGGTTCAAGTCCAGTCGTCTCCAATCATTTAGTAACACAAAAACTTATATAATATTACAAAACAACATGAATATATATATATTGGGAAAATATATACCTGGAAATAAATCAGTTGAAATGGGTTTACAAAGTGTTAGAGGTATTGGTAAATTTAATTCTCAAACTATTTGTAAAGCCTTAGGTTATCAAAAAAGCTTTAAAATAAAAGATTTATCACAGGCGCAAATTATTAAATTATCCGAATACATAACAAAAAATTATTTAATAGAAACTTCTTTATTAGATAAAAAGTATGAATTTATTAATATACATAAAGAAAATAAAAGTTATAAAGGATGGAGACACCTTCTTAACTTACCAGTAAGGGGTCAACGAACTCATTCTAATGCTCGTACACGTAAAAGAAAAAAAATTAATTAACATATATGGCAAGATCTACTTGGAAACCAACCTACATTAGTTTAAGTATTTTACAAAAAATTGCAAAAAATACTAAAAACACACCAGTAAAAATATGGGATAGAAGCTCAACAATTTTACCGGTTTTTAAAGATAAAACTTTTAATATTTATAATGGTAAAAATTTTACAGCTGTTAAAATCAATACCGATAATAAAATAGGTCATAAATTTGGTGAATTTGCACCTACTAAAAAACGAGTTGTACATAAAGTTTTAAAAACAAAAAGAAAATAATATACATATAATATGGCTAAAATTAATCCGATAACTCTTAGATTAAATTATAATAATTTTTGGGATGCTTCTTGGCATTCAAAAGAATTATATAATAAAAAAATCCATGAGGATATTTTAATAAAAGAATACTTTAATAGATTTTGTTATAATGTTGGTTTAGTACCAACAAATGTTCATATATCTAGATTTTATGGTAAAGATGGAGGTAACCATTTACATATTAACGTAAAAAGTTTTAGAATTTTTGAATTAGCACAAGCTCCTAACCTAACATTAGGGCTTACAGCTAAAAATAATCCTAAACATATAGCAAATTTCAAACGATTTATTAAATCTTTTAATTATTTTGAAAATGTCTTTAAAAAAGATATTAAATCAGTACTTACTACAGATTATGACCACATTACTTTTACATTTAAAATAAATAAACATGTAAATTGGAATAAATCTGCATTTTTAATATCTAAATTTGTAAGTAATAGATTAAAACAAAAAAATAATTTTAAGCAAATTATTAACAAGGCAATTAATTATATTGTAACTACACATCCTACCTTTAATAATGTAAAAGGTATTAAAATAGAAGGGTCAGGTAGGTTAAATAAACATCAACCTAGAGCCTTAAAGGTATCACAAACTTGGGGTTCAATACCTCTTAACACAATTGATGAACATATTGACTTTGCATCAGATGCTGTAAAAACAGGGTACGGTATTATAAATATAAAAGTTTGGATTGCATATAATAAAACTAAAAATTAAAAATAATGTTACTACAACCTAAAAAAACTAAATTTAAAAAAGCTCATAAAGGTCGTATAAAGAAATTTATATCGCCTATAAATAAGCCACATCATTTTAAAGAATTAGATAATACTACTTTAAAACTTTTTAGTGCATCAAATCAACGAATTACAGCTAGACAAATAGAAGCAGCGCGTATAAGTATTAACAGACTTATTAAGAAGTCAGGTAAATTACATATACACATCTTTCCTAATATACCTGTAACTAAAAAACCAACAGAAATTCGAATGGGTAAAGGTAAGGGTGCTGTTAATAATTGGGTTTGTAGAGTATGTGCGGGTAAATTATTATTCTCTATCCATGGTGCTCCTATAAATTTAGCAGAAAAAGCTATTAAATTAGGTATAGCTAAATTACCTATAAAAACTATTGTAAGAAAATTATAAACAAAAATTAAAATGGTACATGTTCAAACAAAATTAAATGTTATAGACAACTCTGGTGCTAAATTAGCACAATGTATAAAAATTTTAAAAAATAAGCGTCATGCTAGTATCGGTGATATTATTGTTGTTTCTATAAAGGATACTTATAAAAATAACCAAAAGAGTAAAGTACAAAAAGGAGATGTTTCCCTAGCATTAGTAGTTCGTACAAAAAAACCTATCATCCGAAAAGATGGTAGTTCTATTAAATTTGACAAAAATTCAGTTGTCCTATTACATAGAAATTTACAACCTGTAGGTACAAGAATACATGGGCCTTTAACACATGAATTACGTATCTTAGGTTTCGATAAAACTATATCTATGGCTCAAAGAATATTATAAATTTATATTACATGAATAAATTACAAAATTATTATAAAAACATAGTACGTCCTGACTTATTACTTAAATTAGGAGTAAATAACATACATCAAGTACCAAAAATTGAAAAAATAGTACTTAAAGTAAGCATTAAAAATGCTACACAAAACCCGTTAGAACTTAACGCAGCATTAACCGCATTAACTTTAATTAGTGGGCAAAAACCTAAAAAAATACGTAGTAAACAGTCTATAACGGAATTTAATCTAAGAAAACATTCAGTGATTGGTGGTAAAGTTACATTACGTAATCAGAATATGTACTATTTTTTAGATAATTTCACAATAAACATTTTACCTAAGTTTTATGAATTTAAAGGTTTAAATACAGCAGCATTCGATGGTAATGGAAATCTTTCTATAGGTATAAAGGATCTAATGCAGTTCCCTGAAGTTGAAAAATATTATTTTAATTTCAAAAAATCTATAGGTATTGATATGACAATTGTTACTACTGCTTCAAAAGATGAGGATGCTCTATTATTACTAAGTGCATTACAAATACCTTTTAATAAAAAATAATACTAATATAAACATATGAAAAAAAATCATCATATAAAAAAAGATATAAAAAGAAGAGAATTCTTTAAAAAGTACGAAGCAAAACGTAAAGTTTTAAAAAGTGTTATATATGATAGCAATATTAATGATAAAGAAAAATTCTTTACACAATTAATGTTATCAAATTTACCAAAAAACAGTTCCGTAACTAGAATACATAATAGATGTGTTATTACTGGTCGTTCACATGGTGTACATAGAAAGTTTAAACTTTCACGTATCCAAATTAAAGACCAGTTGTATAAAAATAACATAAATGGGCTTCGTAAACTAAGCTGGTAAACTATAAATTTTAAAAAGTATACAAAAACATGCAATCTTTAGTCATTCCAAAAAATATATCTGTTAGTATTGTAGATCATACAGTACAGATACAAAATACAGCAACAAATCAATCAATTAACTTTGATATGATCAATCTAAATATGTTACCATTTCATAAACGTAATACAACAAAAAAATATTTCAACACTATTGAAAAACTGTTTAACAATAATATATCTGGATTATATAAAGGTTATCTATTAAAATTACAATTATTAGGAATTGGTTATAGAGTTTCTCACGATAAAGATACTAATACTTTAACTTTTAAATTAGGTTATTCGCATGATGTTATTTTTGAAGTACCTAAAGATATATCTGTATATATAACACGATCAAATAAAATAATATTAATTGGTGCAGATCTTAAAAAAGTTTCTCAAGTTGCTTCAAAAATAAAACAGTTAAGAAAGCCTGATAATTATAAAGGTAAAGGTATACGTTATGTAAATGAAAAAATTATTTTAAAAGAGGGTAAAAAACGTAAATAGTGGTTTTTGGATTTATGAGAGTACCTATATTTTATATAGGACTTGTACTAACTACACAATTACTATGGTTTTTTTGTACCATATTTAGAACGTTTTTTTCTACGAGCTTCTACGCTTTGCGTATCAAGTGTACCTCTAACTATATGATACTTTACACCAGGAACATCTTGTACACGACCACCTCTAATTAAAACAGATGAATGTTCTTGTAAATTATGACCTTCTCCTGGTATATAAGCAGTAACTGTATTAGAATTAACTAGTCTAACTCTAGCAATCTTTCTTAAAGCCGAATTAGGTTTTTTTGGGGTAATTGTGTAAACTTTATAACAAACACCTCTTTTTTGAGGATTACCCTGTAGATCTAATGATTTAGATTTACGTTTTGGTTTTCTTCTAGGACTTTTTATAACTTGGTTTATAGTTGACATTATTGTTTTTTATTATAATTAATAATACATAGACCTGAACAGATTTGAACTGTTGACTTTACGCTTATCAAGCGTACACTCTAACCGCTGAGTTACAGGTCCTTATATGTTTTTGACTTACTATAAGGAAACATACAACATTGGACTATTATGTGCTGTAATACCTAATATATTAGGTGTTTTAGAGCTACTTTTAGTACTAGCTACATCTGTATAAATCTTATTTAAAGTATAATCTATATTAGATTTTATCATATCTAAACTATACGATAATTCACCTACTTTTAAATAAAGCATTTTAGGTGTTTTTTGTTTTATAAAAATACTTGTTTCTTTAAAGAAATTTATAGATTTTTTTACATCAGTTGTTAATGTACCTTTAGCTTTACTAGGTAGTAAATTTGCATATCCTAAGCTTAACAAAATTGGATTTAAAGTGTTTAAATGAGTAGAATTACAAATTAAATGGTCTATTTTTGTCTTATTATTTAAGGCATCTTGTAGTTCTGTAATACCTGTTATAGATATCCCATTTTGTTTAGCAAAAAATTCATCTTCAGTAGAACCAATTACTGCTAATACTGTATCATTTTTACCAGAATATGGTAGTGATAATGTTAAATCTAAGAATTTATTACTTTTTATAAAAGCATTGTTAAAATTTAACTGCATGTATAAACTATCTGACTTGTTTAGACTGTTATACGCATTTAAAACTTGTACTAAGTCTTCTAAATTTTCAAAATTTTTTTTCATTTGTGATATTATTTTTTATATAATAATTAATTAAAAAATGCTAAATAGGAAGTACCGGAATCGAACCGATGACATTCTTGGTGTAAACAAGATGCTCTACCATCTGAGCTAACTTCCTAAAATTTTATAAATATGCTTGGAAAGCCTCGAACTCTCAACCTTTAGATTCGTAGTCTAATGCTCTTCCAATTGAGCTACAAGCACTATTGTTTAATATTGGAGTAAAAGGATTCGAACCTTTGAATGTCGATCTCAAAAACCGATGCCTTACCACTTGGCGATACTCCATAGGTTATTAATATACACTAATATTACCTGATTTTAAAGTAGATAATATCATCTTACAAATAGATTTTATATCATAACCTTTAAAGTCTTTTGATTTAACACGGGCTATTTCGTATACCCATAAAATTGATATATCTTTTTTACCAGTATGTGCTTGAATATGTTTAACAAAGAACATTACTGATGGTAATAACACATTATACTTATATGTTTTATCAGTATAAACAGTCATTTGTACACGTAATGGTATATCTTTATTGAAACTTACTGTTTCATTATTAAATGCCTTACAAAAATCCATTATAGGAATACCTTGCTGTCCTAATATAGGACCTATAGGTGGACCTGCTGTTACTTTTGTAGCAAAAGCATTAAATTTAATATTACTTTTTATTGATTTTGACATGAATAGTATTTTATTTTAATTTAAGAGTATTGTTTAACGGAAGAAGGACTTGAACCTTCAACATATAGATTATGATTCTACCGTTCTACCAATTGAACTATTCCGTCTTGCAAAGTATTTTGCTTTATATTTATTGAAGCAAGAGAGAAGGGATTTGAACCCTTATCAATGACTTTGGAGATCATTATTCTACCGTTGAACTACTCTCTCTTAAAAATTTTATTAAATAGAAGCCGAATATCAGACTTGAACTGACAACCTGCTGTTTACAAGACAGCTGCTCTAACCAGTTGAGCTAATTCGGCAGTTGTATAAACGGGTGGGTATAACTCAATCGGTAGAGTGCCAAATTGTGAATTTGAAAGTTGTGGGTTCAAGTCCCACTACTCACCCATGTAATATTTATCGGGATGACGTGATTCGAACACGTGACCTTCTGTTCCCAAAACAGATGCGCTAACCAGCTACGCTACATCCCGTAGGTTTATCTTTACTTTATTAATTGTATAATAAACTTTTATTATTCTTTTTTTGTTTAGAACGTGTTTTTACACCTTTAGTTAGTCTACCCCAAGGGGTTACTAATTGACGATGTCCTGATTTTTTACCTTCACCTCCTCCATGGGGATGATCAATAGGATTCATCGCAACACCTCTAACTGTAGGTCTTTTATTACGCCATCTTGAAGCACCTGCTTTACCTAAAACTTTAGAATAATTATTTAAATTAGAAACAATTCCTACAGTAGCCATACATTCTAGTGGTAATAATTTATTAATACCTGACTGCATTTTAACCACAGCATGTGTATCTGTTTTTTTTATAATAGAACCGAAAGCTCCAGCAGCCCTTAATAGCTTACCACCTTTACCAGGACGCACTTCAATGTTATGTATTTTTATACCTTCGGGTATTAACCTTAAAGGTAATGAATTACCAACAGCCATTGAATTACTTGTAGTACTATTATTAGCAGTTATAATATCCCCTTGTTTAATGTTATGAGGTGCTAAAATATACGAAAATTCTCCACTTATGTATTGAATTAATGCAATGTACGCTGTTCTATTAGGATCATATTCTAATCTATGAACAATAGCTGGTTCTGACTTAGAACGTGAAAAGTCAATAAATCTATATTTACGCTTATGACCACCACCTTTATGCCAAACACTAATTCTACCAGAACTTGTTCTACCCGCTTTATTCAATTTACCAACAGTTAAAGATTTAAATGGTTTACCTTTCCACAAGTTATCCCTACTAATTGTAATTTTCTGTCTTGAAGAAGGAGTTACCGGATTATATTTTTTTAAATACATTTTGTTATTGTGTTTTTTTTAATTGGCAATAAAAGTATACGTGTTTTACGAGGAATCTATAATGACTACTATGATGTAGTACTAATTTTTACAATTTTTTGTTAAATTTTACTTTAATAGATAAATTTTTTAAATTATACAAAAGACTTTCTAATTTTAAAAAATCTTTTTTATCAAAAGACGAATCTATATTATCAAGTTTAAGTACAATTAACCTATTATGAGAAATAGTGGCT
>Ga0208203_1000100_pt1 | contig 42825 bp, 34 predicted proteins | sample DeeseametaMP2914_FD_184167 | JGI IMG/M metagenome (GOLD analysis project Ga0208203, IMG submission 184167) | Marine microbial communities from the Deep Atlantic Ocean - MP2914 (SPAdes) | ecosystem: Environmental > Aquatic > Marine > Oceanic | place: West of Santa Cruz de la Palma, Atlantic Ocean...
CATAGAAAATGAAGTGTCCGTTTCTTCTGAAAATGAGAAGTTACGTGTCCCTGTATCCAAAACACCACTTACTACACCTTCATGTTCATCCTGCGCGACGTATACATCATACTGAGGGTAGGCCGTGAAGTCAGCGAGTGAAATAATGCTGTCATTTTCGCCAGAATAAATCGCTCGTTTCTGATTGTCAGGGTAGTTCTCAACGGTGATGCAGTAGACATCGCTAGTTGACTGCCCATCAGTGTCCGACCAGTTAAAAGTCATCGTTCCCATAGCAGCTACAGAATCACTGACGCGCTGGAAGGTTGCCTCCACGCTGTAATCTTCATCGTAACCAGATACAAAACTCAAGGGGACATAGCGACTGCCGCTGATACCATACGTCAACGTATTTGCACTGTTTTTATCTGCAGTGATAAACGAACTCTGAACTCCAGCAGTCGTTAACGATAAGTCCTCGAAGTTCCCCGAACAATTTGCTACCTCCAGCCCTGCACCATTGCTACGCTCTCGGATAACCATACTCGTAAGACTACTCACAGCACGTGTTTCCGGAACCTCAGCATTTACCATGTTGTATCGTTCCTGAGTCACCTCAACAACACCCACCCAAGTACCTTCGTAACTATCGTTCTGTAACGATTCTGAAGCTCCAACATAAGGATTGAGAGAATAACGCTCTATCCCCGAGAATGGATCAGATGAGCTGCTATCGTCGCCACCGCAGGCAGTGACCACCAGAGGTAACAACGAAAGAAAAACCAAGCGCATAGAGGTAGTATCCCTGTAATTGATAATACTGTCAGGATACGACAGGTACACTATCGCGTCAGTATCCTGAGCCGACATGATGCTTGCCAGGCTCCCTATCCGATCTCGCAATTTCAATCAGTCCGCCGGAATCACCGCCATCGTCAAACGCGAAATGCAGCTGAGCTTTTCTTCGTCGTTGTAAATCCGTATTTCCCAGACTTGTGACGTACGGCCACGATGAACGATCTTTGCCACTCCTGTGAGGGTGCCAGATCGTACTCCGCGAAGGTGGTTAGCGTTAATTTCCTGCCCGACTGCATACTCTTTACTGTTATCAAGGCACATATTCGCGGCCATGCTGCCCAGTGTTTCGGCGAACAATACATTGGCGCCACCGTGCACCAGCCCAATCGGCTGAAAAGTGCGCGGGTCAGCTGGCATCGTTCCTTTCACCCAGTCATCACCAATTTCAGTAATCTCAATGCCCAGATTGGAGCAGGCCGTATTTTCCATTGCCTTATTGGCTGCTTGAATATCAGGAGTCGAAAACCAGATCGTCATATCAGAGGCTCACAAAGTCACAAAAACAAGAGGATATGACAACTCACGCCAAGCGACCAGCCAGTTACCTGCGACGCACTGTTTCATTCGTTTTCGCAGAAAAATTCCATCGTGCGCCAGACTACGTATATGACTTCAAATAATCTTTTCACTCAGTAATTTCTCGCTCAGATGTGCCCGCGCAAGCCAAGTTACCGTGGAGTGATTGCCTACCCCCTTTAAGCCCGGCAGGCTGTCAGGCTGCACCCTGATGTAAGCGTTTAAGTCTCACCAACGCGGTTCGGGTGAATACAACAATAAAAATGCTCTTCTGGGGTTACTATGACTAAACCAAACCGTATTAAGCGCGCGCTGCTAGCGTCCGCGCTCAGTGCCGGTCTTATCAGTACGCAATCTGCCAGTGCTGATGTAACAGGTCCGGGAACACTCAACGGCGATCTGTGGCAATCAACTGCTGAGTTCTTTCTTAGCTTTTCTTTCGCCGCTGAAGCCATTAACGAATCAAACAATATCCGCCCGTTTCTGATTCCACAGGCAAGATCCCATGGTCTTACCACCTTCCGGGACCAGGCCATTAGCTTTGATTTCCGGGCCAAACATCTGGATGCCAATGGCAACGTTGATAATGATCTTAACTGGACCATTTCCTCATTGCCCATGCATGGGACTCTGACGGGTACCCCGCCCAATATGACCTACACGCCGGACGCCAACTACACAGGGTTTGACCGGGTGATCTTCAAAGTCGATGACGGCGCCGATGGCAGCACTGAAGGCACCATTGATATCAAGGTTCAGGGCTCTTACACGGCGTTTGAAAGTGGTCAGGTACGTCCTCTGGCAATGAACTCCGATAAAACCCGCCTTTACGCACTGAACACCCCCGACGGCAAGATCGAAGTGTTCGACGTTTCGGGTGAATTACCTGAATTGCTGCACAGCGTTCCGGTTGGCCTCGAGCCTGTCGCGATTGCGCTGCGCAATGACAGCGAAGCCTGGGTGGTGAATACCCTGTCGGATAACATCAGCGTGGTCGACCTTGCTGCCGATATTCCACACGTCACGCGTACCCTGTACACCGGTGATGAGCCTCAGGATATTGTATTCGGCGGCCCGGACCGCAACCGTGCTTTTGTCACCACCGCACACCGTGGTCAACATTCACCATCCGATCTGGATGCCATGACGCCAGGGACTGACCGGGCCGATGTCTGGGTCTTTGATGCAGCCTCTGGTGATTCGGAGCCTGAGAAAGTAATTTCTATGTTTGGCATGGCGCCTCGCGCCCTCGCTGTCACTCCGGACGGCAGCAAGGTTTACGCGGCCATTTATAAGTCAGGTAACCAGACCACCATCGCCTCGCATAATTATCGTTTGTTCGGCCGCACCAGCACCATCAATGGTAAGCCCGGGCCCACCACCGACGCCGGCGGTGTCGAAGCACCGAACTCTGGCGTGATGGTGAAATACGACGGTGATGACTGGCGTGACCAGTACGGTACCAACTGGAACCGTCAGATCTATTTCGACCTGCCCGACTACGACGTCTTTGAAATTGATGCGATGGCATCATCACCAACCTGGACCAAGCGTCATTCTGGTGTCGGTAATGCCTTGTTCAATATGACGGTCAACCCAGCCAACGGTAAGGTGTATGTCTCGAACATGGACGCCCGTAACGAGCTGAAATTTGAAGGCCACGGCGATCGCAGCGATATTCAGACGTTACGCGGACGCTTTATCAAGAACCAGATTACAGTCATTGATGGCAATGACGTGACCCCGCGCGATCTGAACAACCACCTGGCGGATTCACGTCCGGGCGGATCTGCTGACGACAATGCCCGCTCTCTGGCAATGCCACTGGAAATGGTGATGGACAGCAACGGTGAGACTCTCTATGTGGCTGCTTACAGTTCATCGAAAGTGGGGATTTTCGATGCTGCAGAACTCGAGAACGGCAACTTCACGACCTCCGAAGCGAATCACATAGAAGTCTCCGGTGGCGGGCCAGCAGGTATCGCTCTGGATGAAGAGCGCAATCGTATGTACGTGCTCACGCGCTTTAATAACTCAGTCGCAGTCGTTGACCTTGAAGCACGCGAAGAGGTTGCCAGTGTTGAGATGTACAATCCCGAACCGGAATTTATCACCGAAGGACGTCCTTTCCTGTACGACGCACGCTTCAGTTCCGGTCGTGGTGATTCTTCCTGTGGTTCCTGCCACCTCTTTGGTGATATGGATGGTCTTGCCTGGGAGCTGGGCAATCCAGACGTAAACTGGACCGAAAATCCTCGCGGTTACGCCGATGAATTCGTGAAAATGAATGCGCTCCGCGTTCATCACCCACTCAAAGGACCGATGCTGACTCAGTCATTCCGTGGCATGGAGTTCCAGGGGCCACTGCACTGGCGTGGAGACCGCACTGGCGCTTACCGCGTCAATGGTGAGTCTCTCGAAAAAGCGGCGTTCAAAGAGTTCCGCGGTGCCTTTACCGAACTGTTAGGTCGCGATGCACAGCCGACAGAAGATGAACTGAATAAGTTCGCTGACTTTGTACTGCAGTTGCGCTATCCACCCAACCCCAACCGTAATCTCGACGACACACTGACGCCGAAAGCTCAAGCGGGGGCCGATGTATACTTCAATGAAAAAACCACCGGTTTCAAATCGAAGAACGACATTGCTAAGCAGACCTGTAACCACTGTCATGAAGTCGAAATGGATATCGAACGTTTCGGCACCAACACACTGATGAGCTTCGAAGGCACCGAAAACCCGCAGGACTTCAAAATTCCGCACCTGCGTAATGTCTACACCCGTGTAGGCATGTTCGGCCAGAAATTCCGCGATGAAACATCGACAAGTAAACACATGGGTGATCAGGTAACCGGATATGGCCTGTCACACGATGGTGCGGTCGATACGATGGAAACCTTCCTGACCGTCAGCGTATTCCACGTTGATATTGAAGACGTTGCACCGGTATTCGAGTTTGTGACCCAGGTACCTACAGGGCTGGCCCCAATCGTAGGACAACAGGTGACCCTGAATGCTCAGCAACAGAACGACCAGGATCTGATCGACCTTATGATCAGCCAGGCCTTGCTGCATACCTCTGCTCAAGGCCCCAACAAGCAGCAATGCGACCTGGTCGTTCACGGCGTCGTTGATGGTGAGCAACGTGGCTGGATGATGCAGGAATCGGGCGAGTTTCTGTCGGATGACGGTGAATACATATCGGACGCAGACCTACGTGCCACCAGCACCGAGTTCGGCAACAGCCTGACCTATCTGTGTGCACCTCCGGGTTCTGGTACCCGTGTCGCACTCGACCGCGATGAAGACGGCACTTTGAATATGGAAGACGCCGTACTGATGGGCCGCGCGCCAACCAGCGTTCAACCTATGGATCCATTTGCAGCCCCAGAACAGGACGTTATGGTTCCAGCCGAAGGCAACGGCTTTGATCGTGAAGCTGCTCAGAAGCGTAAAGGTCGGTTCCCTGACTTTAACTACTTCTGGCCATTCGGTTCTTAATCGAAAGAGAAGAACAAAAAAACCGCCCATTCGGGCGGTTTTTTTTGGGGAAGAACATTTTTAAAAATTCACATCAATTGAAACGTTACCTACGACCGTATCGTTGTTCGAATCACTGCGCTCGATAATAAATTCGGCGTCGTAGCCGTATTTATCCTGCCCTGTAATCGTAATACCAATATCGTCAGAAGAATCAGCAGACTCATGTGAAAGACTATTTACTGCATCAAAGAAATAAATATCCCGTTCAGTAAAAGAATATGTCTCTGTACTCAGGTCAAGAATCGAATCGCCGTCTTCTTCGTTTGTGGTCGAGACAGACAACTTGGTTTCTGAATCTTCGAGATTATGCAAACCGGCACAAAAAACATCTTCGTCGGTGACAATCAGGCCAGGCCCCCAGTTCCAACCCATTGAACCAACCCGCCCAGTACTTTCTTTTAAGCGGATAAATTCACTGGAGGAAAATAAGCTGACACCGGGCGCTACTGCACCTTCAACTTCTAATGTCAGTACGTTATTCGCCGAGCGATTGTACGTTCCAGCCCCCACTGTAGCTACGGCTGTAGAGGTTACACTTCGTATTTCAACGAAGCCCCCCGCATTACATGAGGCAAACTCGAAACCGCTTTCAGCCTCTGCGCTCTCACGAATAACGAGAAATTCAAGACGGCTCTCATAACGTTTGAAATCAGGGCCACTGGTATTAGCATCGGTGTAGGTATTATTACGTACTCCAACCCAAGTACCTGTAATTTCGTTGTCGCCTCTTAGCTGCAACAGCTCTGCAGTAGAGCGATAATCATCCAGGGTGAAATACGTCAGACCTGTCGGGAAGTTATCTTCATCTGAGCCACTTGAGCCGGAGCCACCACCTCCGCAGCCCACCATGGCCAGAGTGATAAATGAAAGTGGTAATATTTTTATTTTATTCATAAGCCCTCCGGCTTAATCGATACTTTTTACAACCGAAGATCAGGCTGCAGCACGAATAATTTCTGCGTACTCTTTGCCCTGAGCGTGAGAGTCGATGGTCTCAAGCAAAGAAACACCTTCGGCATTTTTTGCTTCCAGGTTATGACCTTCCGCTGCAAACAGTTTAATAAACTCTGCAAACGTCTGCGGCACCATATGACGATACGCACGGATCACTGCGAGGTAATCGGCATCTGAACCGTCATAGCTTTCTGCAACCAGAAATTCACGCAGTTGCGCCTCAGACCATTCACCGCCAAATACTTTTTCTTTATCTTTTTTCTGCATTTTCACTCTCCTAAATACATTTGATGTTGATAGTCTGATGGGGTTCGCTGGCCCTCTGTGCCATGGCCAAAACTGTTCCCGACAGTTTAACCATCCATGGTGGTCAGTTGGCACAGCGGAGCCCCCATGGATGGGTTCACGGCGAGCCAGAGAACCCCATCAGACTATCTGCACGTAATCTCAAACCTTCCGGAACATCAAATCCCAGACACCGTGCCCTTTATTTTCACCGCGTTTTTCAAACTTGGTGTACGGGCGGTGCTCCGGGCGCGGAACATATTCATTTTTACCGGCCACGTTTTCGTAACCTTCCTGCGCTTCCATGACTTCCATCATATGCTCAGCGTAGTTTTCCCAGTCGGTCGCCATATGGAATACGCCACCCGGCTTCAGGATACGACGCAGCGTCTGCGCAAACTCTGGCTGTACGATACGGCGCTTATGATGCTTTTTCTTATGCCATGGATCAGGGAAGAACAACTGCACTGTATCAATGCTGTTATCCGGTATCAGCTTCAACACTTCAATCGCATCGTCTTTGTACGTGCGCAGATTTGTGACACCGGCTTCTTCTGCGAGGTTCAACAGGGAACCTACGCCGGGCAAGTGCACTTCAACACCGATGAAGTCTTTCTCAGGCGCTGCGGCAGCCATTTCCACGAGGGACTGCCCCATACCGTAGCCAATCTCGAACACAACATGTCCGTCACGCCCGAATACGGAAGGAGGGTCGATTTCACCCTGCTCAAGCTCCAGCCCCATCACTGGCCACTGTCGGTCCAGCCCTCCCTGCTGGCCTTTGGTCAGGCGGCCAGCACGGATAACAAAACTCTTAATGCCACGTCGGTATTGCGGCTTGTCGGCATCGCCAACCTGGTTGGAATCAGACACTCTTATTACTCACTGTCAGAATGGGGAGGAGGCAGCCGGAACGCAGCCAGAATCAGAAACGCCCAGGCGATAAGCCAGCTAACGCCACCAAATGGGGTAATGACCCCGAGAAAGCGCTGCCCTGTGATGGCCATGGCGTAAAGGCTGCCGCTGAACAGAATCAATCCTAACAACATCATGATCGCACTGCGGCGAATCCAGGACGCAGGGCGCACAAACAACCAGGCCGACATCGCTAGCAGTGCGACCGCATGCATCAGATGATACAAAACACCTGTCTGATAAGCGGCCATAAGTTCGGGTTCAATGACCCCTTTGAGCCCATGAGCACCGAATGCACCGAAAGCAACCCCGGTAAAGCCGGCTACTGCAGCTATGTTCAGGCAGGTTCTGGCTTGCATCGTCTATCCCCGAAAAAAGTGCTGATTATAGAGCACTGACGCGCTCAGGTCACAACCTGCGACGCAAAGGAAAGCTGAAATTTAGAGGCGCTTCGTTCTTATATGGCCAGACATCATGTGCCTCTGGAGGCCAGTATTATCTCAACTCTGTTCACGTTTTGATCGAACCTCTATCTTTCCATTCAATGCGGTAAATAAACGCTGCAATAACAATAAAAAGACTCACCTGGTGAACCACATGACTATAACAACAACAGCACGCAGGCTGGCGCTTAAGGCCTCCTGTGGAGCGGGGTTAATTGTATCGGCCACCTGCGCTTTCGCCAGCGTGGAAGGCTATGCAACCAAGAATGGCGATGCCTGGCAGGGCAGCCTGGAACAAGTGCTTAAAATGCAGTTTGTATCTGACTTCATTGGCGAGCACGCTCATATCCGACCGTTCCTGATACCGCAGGCAAAGTCCTACAGCATCACGACGTTCCGCAATCAGGGTATTGCTATCGACTTTCGCGCGAAGCATGTCACCCCCGAAGGCGAGCCCGATAACAACCTCAGCTGGAGCATCGCCGAAGGGCCTCTCCATGGACGGGTCGAAGGCACACCGCCTAACGTGCGTTATATACCGAATGCCGAATATACCGGCTATGACCGTATTGTATTTAACGTCAGCGACAACCTTGACGGCGACACCAACGGCACCATCGATATTAAGGTTCAGGGCTCGTACACCAACTTCGAGTCAGGCCAAGTTCGCCCACTGGCGCTGAATTCAGACAACACCCGCCTGTACGCGCTGAACACGCCGGATGGCAAACTCGAAATTTTTGATGTCAGCGGGGAAACCCCTGCGCTGATGCACAGCGTTCCCGTCGGGGTTGAGCCTGTTGCCATCGCTCTGCGCAATGATAACGAGGCCTGGGTGGTCAATCACCTCTCGGATAACGTCAGTATCGTTAAACTGAATACTGACCTGCCCTACGTGAAGAAAACGCTGCATGTCGGTGATGAACCGCAGGACATTGTCTTTGCTGGCCGCAACAATGCCCGCGCTTTTGTGACGACCGCGCATCGCGGTCAGCACTCGCCGTCGGACCTTGATGCCATGACGCCGGGCACAGACCGTGCCGATGTCTGGGTATTCGATGCCCCCGATGCCGAGATGGAAAAAGTCATCACCTTGTTTGGCATGGCACCGCGCGGCCTTGCCGTGACGCCAGATGGCGAAACCGTCTACGCCTCCATTTATAAATCGGGCAACCAGACTACCACTGCGGCGCACAACTACCGGGTTTGGGGACCGACCAGCACCATCAATGGTAAACCGGGCCCGAACACAGATGCCGATGGCATTGTTGCGCCAAACACCGGTGTAATTGTGAAATACGACGGCGAGCACTGGCGTGACGTCTACGGTACCCGCTGGGATCACCAGGTGTACTTTGACCTGCCGGACTATGATGTCTTTAAAATCGACGCCACCGCGGCCGATCCGAAAGCCGTAGGCGAATACACTGGCGTAGGTAATGCTCTGTTTAACATGGCTGTTAACCCAGTGAACGGCGCTGTGTATGTGTCAAACATGGATGCCCGCAACGAACTGCAATACGAAGGCCATGGCCATCGTAGCGATAAACAGACTCTGCGCGGTCGCTTCATTAAGAACCAGATCACCGTCATCAAAAATGGCGATGTCACTCCGCGTGAGCTGAACTCTCACCTACGTGACAGCAACCCGGATGGCTCGCCGTCTGAAAACGCGCGCTCGCTGGCGATGCCACTGGAGATGGCGGTCGACAGTGCTGGTGAAACCCTCTATGTCGCAGCCTACAGCTCGTCCAAGATCGGTATCTTCAATACCCGCGAGCTGGAGAACGGCACATTTACTCCGTCCGAAGACAATCATATTGAAGTCTCTGGTGGCGGCCCTGCGGGCATCGCGCTCGACGAATCCCGTGACCGCATGTATGTGCTGACCCGCTTTAATAATTCTGTCGCCGTCATTGACCTGAACGAAGGCCGCGAAACCCAGAGTGTGGCCATGTACAACCCAGAACCGGACTACATTACAGAGGGGCGTCCGTTCCTGTATGACGCCCGCTTCAGCTCTGGCCGTGGCGATTCTTCGTGTGGCTCCTGCCATCTGTTCGGCGATATGGACGGCCTGGCGTGGGAACTGGGTAACCCGGATGGCGTGACCACGGAAAACCCTCGCGGTTACGTGAATTTCTTTATGGAGATGAACGCACTGCCGGTCCACCACCCACTGAAAGGCCCTATGCTCACTCAATCGTTCCGCGGTATGGACTTCCAGGGGCCGTTGCACTGGCGTGGCGACAAAACCGGCACCTATCAGGTGGCGGGTGAATCCCTTGAGCACGCGGCATTTAAAGAATTCCGTGGTGCGTTCACTGAGCTACTTGGGCGTGCCGAGGAGCCTACCGAAGACGAAATGAACAAGTTTGCCGACTTCGTTATGCAGATGCGCTACCCGCCGAACCCGAATCGCAATCTCGACGACACTCTGACTGCGGAGGCCGAATTCGGGGCCAATATCTATTTCAATCAGAAAACCACTGGTTTTGAAGCAGAAAAAACGGGCAACGTCGCCATGATCACCTGTAACGACTGCCACGAAGTTGAACCCGAAATTGAGCGCTTCGGTACTTCGACACTGATGAGTTTCGAAGGCACAGAAGTGTCCCAGGACATGAAAGTAGCGCACCTTCGTAACGTATACACCCGTGTCGGTATGTATGGATTGAAACTGCGGGAGCGCACTTCAACCGCAAAAGAAATGGGCCCTCAGGTCACCGGCTTCGGTCTTTCCCATGACGGCGCGATTGATACACTGGAGAACTTCCTGTCATTGAACGTATTCCACGTCGATACACCAGATATTCCTGAAGTCATGGAGTATGTGACACAGATCCCGACCGGTCTCGCGCCGATTGTCGGCCAGCAGGCGACCTTCAACCTGACCTCACAGTCGGATGCCGCCCTGGTATCGACCATGATGGCTCAGGCACTGGCGCACACCTTTGACAGCAGCGTGCGTAAACAGAAATGTGACCTGATCGCCAACGGCGTTATCGGTGGTGAAGAGCGCGCATGGCGCTTTGTCGATACCGGTGCAAATACCGGATCATTCGTTGATATGCACGGCGACGCAAGCAGCTTCAATCGCCTGCGCTGGACCTCATTGATACCGGGCAACAGCATCACATTCACCTGTGCCGCTCCGGGCACTGGCGAACGTCTGGCCTTCGACCGTGACGAAGACGGCATCTACAACATCGCAGATGCAGACACCTCCGGACGTAAGCCAACCTCCGTTCAGGCACCTGATCCGGATGCTGAGCCCGTTCAGGTTGAGCGCGCTGAGGGCGCCTTCTGGCGTGAGGAATCACAGAAAGAAAGCGGCATCTTCCCGCACTTCGATAACTTCTGGGCGTTTGATTTCTTTAATTAATCCCGCCCCCCCCTAAAGAGAGGGAGCGGATATAAAGATGATTGGGCCTACATAAGATGATTGCGGTAGGAGCGAGGTAAGCGTATGCGCCAAGGCCGGGGCTGTTCCATACAGCCCTCGGCATTTCCGCCATCCTTGGCGGTCAGATAGCGCATCCGAGCGTACAGGGATGTATTCACCGCGTCTTACCGAGCTCTATCCCAATCACTTGCACTCGCTCCTGATCCTGAATAACCGCACCTCTACTTCCCTCAAACGAAGCTGTTAGAATGCTCCCCCTGATTCAAACAGTGAGAGCTTCTCGTGAAATACGCAGACCTGCGCGACTTCATTAAGAAACTGGAAAAACGCGGTGAACTGGTTCGCATCAAAGAACCCGTCGATCCACACCTCGAAATGACCGAACTGGCTGACCGCGTACTGCGCGCCAAAGGCCCGGCGCTACTGTTTGAGAACCCGAAAGGCTACGACATGCCCGTACTGGCCAACCTGTTTGGCACGCCCGAACGCGTCGCCATGGGGATGGGCGAGGACTCCGTCGAAGCGCTGCGCGAAGTGGGCAAGCTGCTCGCGTTCTTAAAAGAGCCTGAGCCACCGAAAGGCCTGAAAGACGCCTGGTCAAAACTGCCGATCTTCAAAAAAGTGCTGGCCATGGGGCCGAAAGAAGTGAAAAAGGCCGCCTGTCAGGAAATCGTGATTGAAGGCGATGAGGTCGACCTGTCGAAAATCCCGGTACAGCATTGCTGGCCCGGAGATGCCGGCCCGCTGATTACCTGGCCATTGGTGATCACCAAAGGCCCACACAAAGAACGCCATAATTTAGGGATTTATCGCCAGCAGGTCATCGGTAAAAACCGCGTGATTATGCGCTGGCTAAGTCATCGTGGCGGCGCGCTGGATTTCCGCGAGTGGCAGCAGGAACACCCCGGTAAGCCATTCCCGGTGACCGTTGCACTGGGTGCTGACCCGGCAACGATTCTCGGCGCTGTCACCCCAGTACCGGACACCCTGAGCGAATACGCCTTTGCTGGTTTGCTGCGCGACTCGCGCACTGAGCTGGTGAAAAGCATCGGTAATGAACTGATGGTTCCGGCGTCCGCAGAGATTGTGCTCGAAGGGGTGATTCATCCGGATGACATGGCTCCCGAGGGTCCATTCGGAGACCACACCGGCTACTACAACGAAGTCGACAGCTTCCCTGTGTTTACCGTCGAGCGTATAACGCATCGCAAAAAACCGATTTACCACAGCACCTACACCGGACGTCCACCCGATGAACCGGCGATTCTTGGCGTGGCACTGAACGAAGTGTTTGTACCGATTCTGCAGAAGCAATTCCCGGAAATCGTCGACTTCTACCTGCCACCCGAAGGCTGCTCCTATCGCATGGCGGTGGTCAGCATGAAGAAGCAGTACCCCGGCCACGCTAAGCGCGTGATGATGGGGGTCTGGTCTTTCCTGCGCCAGTTTATGTACACCAAGTTTGTGATCGTGGTCGACGACGACGTCGATACCCGTAATTGGGAAGACGTGATCTGGGCCATCACTACCCGTATGGACCCGGCGCGCGACACGACACTGATCGAAAACACGCCGATTGATTACCTCGACTTCGCCTCACCCGTGTCGGGTCTTGGCTCGAAAATGGGGATGGATGCCACCAATAAAATGCCGGGCGAAACCGACCGTGAATGGGGCGAGCCGATTGTGATGGATGACGAGGTGAAAAACAGTGTCGACCAGCTGGTGAGAAAAATCGGCAAGGATATTGGTCTTTGACGGATACCGTTAAAAACCTGACCGTGAAGACGCATCGCATAACGTTCCAACCGAACGGTGTCACCATTCGCTGCCGTTCGGATCAGACCATCGCCGAAGCGGCGCTGGAGCAGCGCGTTATTCTGCCGGTAAGTTGCGAGAACGGTATTTGCCAGGTCTGCCAGGGCGAACGCCTGTCCGGTGAACTAGTCTTTCGTAATGAACTGGGCACCTCAATACTTGAGCAGGATAATCAGGTATTATGCTGCGTAGCATTCCCCAAATCTGACGTTGAGATTGTTATGACCGATGTATTCGCTCCCGACCATAAACAGCCCGCTACACTTGCTTGCCAGGTGCAGTCGGTCGAGTTAATGACGGACGATGTTTATCAGGTCAGCTTATTGGCGCCCGCAGGTAAAGCTCCGGATTACTGGGCAGGCCAGTACCTGATGTTGCATATGGGCGAAGGCAATAGTGAAGAACAGATTCCTTATTCAATCGCCTCTGCGCCTGGCGCACTCACAGGGAAAGACCCACGAGAAATCGAGCTGCACATTGCCGCCAACAGTGACAAGGCGCGTGAGGTGGTAAACTTTCTACAGCAGGCCGTGATCGCTCGTGTCACTATTCCCGCTGGCGATTGCTACATCAATCCGCATTTTCTCGACCAGCGCAAAGGTCAGCCTCTGCTGATGGTCGCCGCTGGCTCAGGATTTTCACAAATTAAAGCCCTGATCGAAGCCACACTGTCGATAGACCCTGAGCGTGAGATTCACCTCTACTGGTCTAACCGTGCGGCCGTCGGCTTCTATCTGCCAGATTTGCCACAGACCTGGCAGAACGATTTTGCTAACTTCCATTACCACCCCATTATTCAGCAGCACGCCGATGACTGGAATGGCCGCGCTGGGTGGATATATGAAGTAATCCACGAAGACTTCGATGATCTGTCGAATGTCGACATGTTTGCCTGCGGATCCCCCAACATGGTGTTCGGTACCCTCGATCAATTGGAACCTTTAGGCCTGAAAGAGTCCAATATGCATTCCGACGTATTTGCTTACGCCAATCGTGCAGATTTCTCAGTTAATCACTGAGCAACGAAATAAATCTGTCTGAATTCAGCGCCATAATGGAGGCGTTTGCTTGCGCCAGACTGATTTTGGCGTAATGATCTGCCTTGTCGAATATTTCATACTACATACCTCCTCTGGAGTAAGGATTAATTTGTGAACATCAATTGGGATAAGCTGAACCTCGACCCACAGCTGCTGTGGGCTGATTATATTCTGCCGTGGGGCACACAGATCGTACTTGCGATTGTCGTGTTCTTTGTTGGTCGCATGATCGCACGCGCGGTCACGAACGGTACCCGCAAGGTCATGGAAAAGGCCAGCCTTGAACCTATGCTGGTGAACTTCCTGTCGAACATTATCGGCAGTGTTCTGCTCCTTCTTGTCATCGTCTTCTCGCTATCGCAATTAGGCGTTGATACCACCTCCCTTGTCGCACTGCTTGGTGCAGCTGGTCTGGCTGTTGGTCTGGCATTGAAGGACTCTCTGTCACACTTTGCCGCCGGCGTAATGCTCATTTTATTCCGCCCTTTCAAAGTTGGAGACTTCTGCGAGCTGGACGGAAATATGGGTACCGTTGAGCAGATCACCATACTGCATACCCGCCTGAAAACCCCGGACAACAAAGTGATTACCATCCCGAATGGCAATGTGTTCTCTGGCACCATGACAAACTTTTCTGAGCAACCAACCCGTCGTGTCGATATGGTGTTCGGTATTGGTTACGGCTCGGATCTGTTAAAGGCAAAAAATATTCTCGAAGAAATGGTGAACGCAGACGAACGGGTTTTGAAAGATCCTGCGCCCGTCGTCAAAGTACACGAACTGGCCGATTCATCAGTCAACCTGATCTGCCGCCCCTGGGTAAACTCAGCAGACTACTGGGGCCTGTACTGGGACATGATGGAAAAAGTGAAACTGCGCTTCGATGAAGAAGGCATTGAGATTCCATTCCCTCAGGTCTCCGTGCATATGGAAAAAGACGACTGAGTCTTCAGGTGCTCCGAATAAAAAACCGGCCAACAGGCCGGTTTTTTTTATGAAAAGTGTTACAGGCACACCTAAAGCGCGACGGGACTGGATTGAACCCCTATCACCTATCCACGCTCAATCATGGTACTGAACGAACTAACCGCACGTGACACTCGTTGCCACGGTCGTAGTCGCCACCGAAGCCATAATTGAATTCAACAATCCACGAAGAGCCACTATTATAGGCTTTCGGCGACCCTGACCAGAAATATGACGATGGTGTCGCCGGAAATATCTTACTGTTAATGGCTGGGCCAGAACGGTCTCCGGCGACCAGTGAGGCTAATTCTTTAATGTTGGGTAAGCGCCAGTCAGAATAGCCAGCAAACGATTTATCATTGGCTAATGTCATTGCCGCATCCCAGGTGTAGGTTATCGTTGTACTGGTACAGTCTTCTGCTCCGCCGTTTGACTCCCAGATTTGTCCTTCTGAACACTGAATCCACATCAGGCCGGTGTCATTATCGGTGACGGTGCCATCGTTATGCACGGTATAGCGGCTATCGGGAGTGGTGTTTTCAAAATTCGTTTTCACCGTTTGTGCACACACAGGCAAAGCGAGCAACAAACAGGCCGCGAACTGAGGGTATTTCATTCTTTTTTCCTTTTAAATTGATCGCTGATCCGTTTACACTTTTGAAGCGTTTACTCTGATCCGTCAGCATCCGCAGTAAAGCGCCAATCGCTTCTAAACACTACACACTTTTAATAGCCAATTTCTCTGCCAATCAATATCTGTGTTTCCAGACCAGCCTCTGAGCCATTCTTAATTGACAAGAACTGCAATGTTTCTTTATCGGGTAACCGTTTTAACCCTTCGGCTATATTGCTAGGTACCGACAAACCACTGCGAGTAACATGGTCGTTGAAACCATAATCTCGGCAATCAGCAAAGTTTTTATCAATATCCAAACTCAACGCTATAGATGTCTTCCAGACATCCAGATCTTTGTAGTCCATTATTACGTCCGATATTCGATCCCTTACCCCTTATCCCTATACATCACGGCACGAAACGAACTAACCGCACGCGAAAATTTTCGCCAGGGGCGCTGAGACTATCGCTGCCGGAATCGAAGTTAATAATCCACGGTAATATACCAAAATAGGCTTCAATCGACCCTGACCGGTACCCGTTATTCTCAGTATTCGGGAAGTAGTCGCTATCAATACTTGGGTTATCACGGCCGTAATGTACGATACTGCGCAACTCTTCTTTTTTGGGCATGCGCCAGTCGTTAGCACCGCACAAGCCTGCCACATTAACGCGGTATACAAAGGCTTCTGTATTACAGAAGGTACTGCTATTGGTGCTATTGTAGCCGTAACAGGTAGCACGGTTGGGTGCTGCCGGCTCGACCGAGCCACTGTTGGACTCAACAGTACTACGCCGGTAATAGAGGTCGTCGGCGTCGTGGAGGTTATCGCCGACGTTCCCGTTTGAGGGGGCTTTGACCTCCCAGATTAGATCAGTGACATTGTCACGCACGCAAGACCAGGGGTTAGTCGCGTAATCACCGTTTCCTGTATACTCACTGCCATCGCTGTTGATACGGGTAAAATCAAAACCAGCACTACCACCGCCCACTTTGTATAGCGAACCTGCAGCGGCGAGAGCATCACGGCCATAATGTGCGTCTTGCCCGGCTGGAACGACGTTGCCGTCAGCATCGATTCCATCTGAATTTTCTGTCGCGCCGGTATCCGCACAATTAAGAGTTGAACTCCACTGCCCTCCATTTTCGGCATCGTAATTGCCACACAGGATAATGCCGGTGTCATTGATTTTGGACATACTAACAATGAGAACCTTAAAATCGGCTTCGACTGTACAGTCTTCCGTAATGGGTGCTGTGGTGTATGTGTTTTCCGTTAAAGTGCCACCGCAGCCCGTAACAGTATTAATGCGGTAGCCAGTATCAGGCGTGACGGTGGCACTTAAGACTGAGCCCTCCGCCACTTCTTGCTGATCATTAATATCGAAGCTACCGCCCACTGCTGCGTTTAGCGATACTGTATGTGCTGCGTCATTATTAGGCCTTTCATCGGTACCACCACACCCAGCCAACCCAAACACTGCTAGCAAGCCAAGACTCATTATCAGTTGTCGCATTTTGCACTCCACCCAACGAATTTTTTATCAGCTAGGAAGCATAGCAACAGTGCAGGCGGTGAGGAATCGTTGATCCTGTAATAATTTGGATCAGGGATCGTGGGCAGTGAGTGTGTTCGAACCCAAAGGGGCTGATAATTTTGCAGAGATTGATGACACAGCATTTGCGTTATAGAGGTGGTTGAGGCCGCCAAAGAACTGTTCAGCCAATACGAACCCTTTAACGGTGATCTGTTTATCGTGCCTGCTGAGGAGTACGACTGGCCAGGTGATAAGATTTTCTCAGCGAAGCCGTATACCAGAGAACGGTGCAAGGTGTTATGTAAACAGCATGAAAGATAGAAAACCGGCCAACAGGCCGGTTTTTTATTTCTCTGATTTTTCTCAGCGCTTCGTTTTAAATGCCGACATTATCGCGAGAGGAATTGTCAGCGCCAGCCAGATAACCAGTGACGTTATAAAATACGACATCTGAAGTTCACTGAATAAATTCGACTGCAGCACGATCTGAAAAACGCCATACAGCGCCATTCCACCGAAATAAAACAAGCCAAAGACCAACCATCCCGGCAGACCGCTGTTTCCTTTCTGAACGATCCGGCCGGCGACCTTGACCGACATATCCATAAAAAAATACAACCCCATCACCGTCAGGGTAATGGCGATGGCATGACGCAGTGGGCCATCCCAGTAGGTTTCGGTATATGCAGCAGCGGTAACATCACCGCCTGCGTAGAGTGAATAGGCTCCACTCAGGATGGTAAACAAACCCGTCAATATGGTGAGGTAATCGGCAAGCGCCGAGCGATGTGGCATATCATTCATAACATCCCCCTGATACAAGTCCGGCGGCTCAAGGCCGCCGGTTTTTATTATTTTGTGGACTGATTTTAGGCAGCGTCCTGGTGATCAGTGGCCCAGAGCCAGCTGAAAGTGTTCACAGGCCAGCGTCTCATCACCCTCGGCTAACATAACCTTACCCATTTCAGCATGCAGCTCAGCCAGACCTTTGATGCTCAGACCCGTCTGCAGATACTCACGAGCCTTCTCAAGATCGTTAACACGCAGCGCCAGTCGCCCCAGGGTCAGCAGTAAGAGCGGGTCGTTAGGCCGCTCTTTCAACTGCTGCTCAGCAAACAGCAATTGTTTGTTGGCGTCTTTGCCCTTCAGACGACCATAGATCTCGACCAGCTCGTCATGCCACACGTGTTTGAGACCTTCACGCAGCGCTTCTTCTGCTTTCTCTTCCTGCTCTGTTTCGAGCAGCAGGTCGATGTAGGACTTCATGACATCGCTGGTATAACGCACGTCGCGACCCAGGCCATCAAAGGTGGAGGTCAGGCCTTGTCCACCGTTCGCATGACGCGCGCGGTCGAGCAGCTGCAGAGCAACGTTGCGCTCCAGCTTGCGTAATTCTTCGTCCGGAATCTTGGTCGCTTTGCGCAGAGTGGGTAGCAGTTCATTCAGCGCAACCCAGTCTTCCAGATCCTGAAGCGTTTTTACTAACAGCTTCAGCAGATAGGCATGACGTGGGTGCTTTTCACGCAGGCTGATCAGCACGGCCAGCGCCTGTTCGTTCTGATTACGCGATTGCAGCAGCTGTACCTGAGTAATACCCACCGCCAGGTCTGAACCTTTGGTACTCAGGCTTGCCTGCTTGAGCCATTCATCAGTGGCTTCTGACTTGTCCTGCTCATAGGCTGCACGAGCTGCCGCCAGGTAGTTGATCAGAGGCTGGTCTGAATCTTTAGCGCTGCTTGTCAGGTTGCGCTCCGCACGGCGCCACTGCCCTTGTGCCAGAGCCAGCAGGCCACGAGTGGTCTGACGGCGAGCACGCAGACTACGACGGCGCTGACGCCATTCATTGAAACGACGGTCACTACCAAACAGTACAAGAAGCGCACGCAATGCGATGTATACAGCCAGCAGTGCAATCGCGCCCAGCACCAGGAACATCCACAGGCTGGTTTCTACGGTGTAGTTTTCCCAGCTGAGCATGACGTAGCCAGCATCAATATAAACGAATGCACCTACGGCGATTGCACCTACCGCAACCAGCAATAAAAAAAGAACGATCAGTCTCATGCGTCGTCCTCCGTACCGGCCTCTTCAGCCTCACCGGCAGTTTCTTCTGCCGGTTGGACCGTGCCATTGCGACGCTGCTCTTCAACCAGCTTCTGCAACATCAGCAGAGACGCTGTAACATCAGGACGCTCAGGAGCAACTTCCCACGCCTGCAGTTCAGACAGCGCAGCGCGGGCCGCACGAGTGCGGGCATCTTCAATCACAAGGTAAGCATCCAGCCATTCAGATACGCGCTGCAGACTGTGTTCATACAATTCGGTCTGCTCGCGTAGCAGTGCAATCTGAGCCTGCTCCAGCATCAGGTGCATGTTCTGTTGCAGATAGTACTGCTGGTCTGGCGTCAGCGGCGCAGCAATAGGCTCGTCGCGTTCACGGATACGTACCATTCGGGTGACGTTATCTCTGACGGTGTACCAGAGGTTCCAGTACCAGGTCTGTTCATCCAGCGTCAGCGGCTCTTCTTCGGCAACCGGTTCAGCGATCAGCTTTTCTGGCATCCATGGCAGTGCAGTCACCTGCTCCTGCAGCGCCTGAAGGCGGAAGATAGCACCCACACGATCAACCGCAGGCACGGCACGGAGTGTAATCAGCTCTCGTGCAATCTGAGCACGGACTTTATCGAAACGTGGGTTGCGCGTTTCAATGATGACGTTATCTGCTGCCGTCAGCATGCTGATAGCGCCTTCCCAGTCGCGCTCAAGTTCAAGGCGCTGGCTGGCGAGACGAAGAAGGTACTCTGCTTCAGCCAATAACCAGTCCTGACGCTCGGCACCCGGTAGCTTACCCAGACGCTCGGTGTTGTGAGCAACCTGTGCCGCCAGATTCTGAGACGCCGTGTTCAGGGCCTCTGCACGTTGCATTAGGGTGGCCTCACGCGCATTGCTTGCTTCAATTTGCTGCAGCGCAGTGTTGAGGCGATCAGTCAGCGCCGCAGTCTCAGCGGTCGCAGCCTGATGCTGCTGCCAGGCGAAAAAGCCTGCCGCACCTGCCAGAGCAAACAGGATGATGATCAGGAGCAGGTTAAACCAGGAAAGCACATTAGAACTGCGCTTTTCTTTCTGTCCCTTATCAGCCGGGGCGTTAGTCTGTTGTTCGTTGCTCACGGTGAATTTCCTTCTGAAATTGGCCTTAACGGCGAAATCTTAACGGCCTGCGGCAAACCGCGCGCGCAGACTGTGCAAAGTATCTTCATTACGGGCGCTGGCCGCAACTATCACGTCAGTGCAGCCTTGCTGTCTGACGTAAGTAGCCACTCGCTCACTTGGCACTATGATGGTGCTTACCCGGGTCGCGATATCAGGTATCTGTTGTTGTGCAATATCGAGTGCCTGACCGCTGCTCAGTAGCAGAACCGGACTGTCTTGCAGGGTTTTTTCCCAATCGGCCTCAGGCCAGTCTATCTGGCGGCGCTCATAAAGCTCGGCGTAATCCACCCGCGCACCACGCTCACGTAGTACCGATGCGAGGGTTTCCCGACCACCGACTCCGCGCCAGATGAGTATTTTCTCACCCTCAACCTGTTGTAGCGATGGCAGCGCGAGTACCCCCTCACTGTCGAAACGGTCAACCGGCATTTCTATGTCGACGTTATGCTCACGGTAAACGGCTGCGGTTGTCGGACCCACTGCGTACCAACGCAACCCGACAGGCATCTGTGGCCAGTAATCATCCATCCAGCTGAAGCCTGACTCTGCGGCATTCTGACTGATGGCGATGACGGCATCGTAATGATCGATATCGAGAATTTTCTGGCGGCAGGCGCGCGATGCGGCACTGTCGTCATCATCAAAGCGACGTATCTCGATCAAGGGATGATGGCGAACTTCAAATCCGAGCTTCGCCACCGAACCGATCAATTCGTCGGCTTTATCGGCTGGCCGCGTCACGATGACGGGCGGCAGCTGCTCAGTGAACGTCATGACCATACACAGCGCGCAGGATATCACCCGCTCCCTGTGCCAACAGGTCTTCTGCGGCCTTTATACCCAAGGCTTCGGCGTCTTCTGGCGAACCTCGGAATTCGGTGCGCAGCATCTGCTGACCGTCTTCGCTACCTACCAGACCACGCAGCCACAGCTCGTCACCATCAATGATGGCGTAACACGCGATGGGTACCTGACAACCGCCTTGCAGACGGCGGTTCATAGCACGCTCCGCCAGGACACATTGTGCTGTAACTTCGTGATGCAAAGGTGCGAGCAGCGCATGAATGTCTTTATCGGCACTGCGCCACTCAATGCCCAGAGCGCCCTGGCCACCCGCAGGCAGTGATTCCTCTGCCGGCATAAACGCGGCGATACGCTCGTCCATTTCCATGCGCAACAGACCCGCCGAAGCAAGAATGATGGCGTCGTATTCGCCAGCGTCCATTTTACCGAGACGGGTTTGCACGTTGCCGCGTAGGCTTTTTACCTCAAGGTCAGGTCGGCGCTCTTTTGCCTGGCAACCACGGCGCAGGCTGGATGTACCGAGTACTGAACCCTCAGGCATCTCAGCCAGCGCCTTGTATTTGTTTGAGACGAACGCATCCAGTGGATTCTCACGATCACAGATAACGCCCAGTTCGAGGCCTTCCGGAAATTCCATCGGGACATCTTTCATCGAGTGCACAGCGATATCGGCCCGGCCATCGAGCATCGCATTTTCCAGCTCTTTAACGAACAGCCCCTTACCACCGATTTTTGCCAGAGGAACATCAAGAATCTTATCGCCCTGAGTCGTGAAGGTGACCAGTTCGACTTGAAGGCCCGGATGCAGCGCTTCCAGTCGAGCCTTGATGTGTTCGGCCTGCCACATAGCGAGTGGGCTTTTGCGGGTCGCAATGCGGAGTAGGGATGGTGTCGGCATGATGTCCTCGAACCTGAAACTGTGCATTTATCAGGCGCGGATGATAACAGGATTGAGGACAGATTGCTGCGGGGCCTCAGCCCCCGCGCAGATGCTTCTTGACTCCGGGTGCGTGCCGGCGACTGACTGGTAGGGGTTGTTCACAATCGCGCAGCCATAGAACGACGCCTTCTTCTGTATTTTCGAGACGCTGCACCCGATCAGAAGCCACCAGATAGCTGCGGTGAATGCGCATAAAGCGTTGTGGAAACTCTTCTTCCAGCTGTTTCAGCGAGTCGTCTATCAGAGTCTCTCCGTCAGCATGGTGCATACTGACGTACTTCTGGTCGGCGCTGAAGAACAGCACATCATCAACCGGAGTAAGCACTAAGCCCTGTGACGTACGTGCGCTGATATGTGTGCGCGCCGCAGGGCCGGACACCTGACGGCTCAGGCGCTCTGCCGTGCGACTCAATGCCCGGGTGAGGTCTTCTTTGCGGATGGGCTTGAGCAGGTAGTCTGCGGCGTCGACATCGAACGCCGCCAGCGCATGGTCGTCGAAGGCGGTGCAGAATACGATGACGGGCGCGTTAACCTGCGCTCTGATTTTCTCCGCAGCCTGCAGGCCGTCAAGACCGGGCATCTGGATATCAAGCAGTACAAGGTCAGCTCTGAACTGCGACAACCAATCTACGGCCGCCTGTCCATCACCGGCCTCTGCGATACAGGCGAAGTCTTTATGTTCATCGAGAAGACGCTTCAGGCGCTGACGCGCAAGTGGCTCGTCATCCACCACCAGAACGCGGTAACTCATACTTTGTCCTCATTCATCGGTATCAGGATTTGGGCTTCATAGCGATTTCCCTGATCTTCTACATTCAGTGTCGCACCGTCTCCAAAGTGCGCCTCAAGACGAGCCCGGATGTTCTGGTGCGCGATGCGATTGCCGCCAGTCCCAATGGACTCGCTGCTTTTGCTGTTGCTGATTTCCAGTAACCAACCTTTGGCTGCCTGAATAAGCGATACCTTGATACTCCCCTGCTCTACAACAGGCTGAATACCGTGATAAACCGCATTTTCGAGGAGAGGCTGCAATATCAATTGTGGCACTCTGATTTCAGGCAATGTGTGAGGAAGCTCCCATTCCACCCGCATACGGTCGCCTAACCGGGTCTGTTCAATATCGAGATACCCTTGCCCCAGCTTGATTTCTTCGCTCAGAGAGGTGGTTTCTTCGGTTCCGCGCAATACCGCGCGGAACAGCTGCGCCAGCTCAAGCAGCATCTGCTCTGCTTTTTCGGGGTCAATGACGATCAGTGAAGCGACCGTGTTGAGGGTGTTAAAAAAGAAATGAGGGCGGATATTTGCCTGTAGTGCGGCGAGACGCGCGCGAAGTTCAGCCTGCGTCTGCAAACGCCACTGACTCTGCACGTAAAAGTAGCGTAGCGCCATGGCCGAAAAGATTGCACTGACAAGCTGATTTCGTGCGACCCAGAACCAGTCCAGTGAAGGTTGCATCGCCGGTAGAAAGGTCTCACCCAGCAAACTGATGCCCAGAGTCACGAACTGAATCATCAACAGCGCCACTGTTGATGCCGCCCAAACCGGCAATCTGGCAAGCTGGCTACGTGCCTGGCATAACATAGCAACCGAGACCAGAGCCACCCATTGCACGAACAGTGACACCAGGCCAAAGCGCACCCCTGAAAAGCCTTCAATGCCGCTCTCGATCAATGTCAGCGCCAGTACCAGTGCCTCGCTGACAATCAGCAGAATCAGTACTGCCCGGGCGTTACACAGGTCGGGCAAAAAGAAACCGTCGAGCAGCTCATCCCGCAAATGAGTTTGTTTGTCCTTCACACAATTTCCTGTTTCAGTGGCGGCCAATGCACTCTCAGAGTCTCGCCGTATTCTACGCCGCCGTAAAGGGCTCAGGCCCCGGTATGAACACAAAGCCGCAAAGGCTATAATCCCGCCTTTCTTCAATTCAACGAATGTCCGATCAGAGGTGCCTGATGACCGACCAATCCACAAATGCTTCCTGGGGAGGCCGCTTTTCTGAAGCGACCGATGCCTTTGTCGCCCGCTACACGGCCTCTGTGGAGTTTGATCAGCGCATGTACCGTCAGGACATCCAAGGCTCAATCGCCCATGCGACCATGCTGTGCAAAGTCGGCGTTCTGACTGAACAGGAACGCGATGACATCATCAATGGCCTGAACGAAATCCAGAGCGACATTGAGAATGGCAACTTCGAGTGGTCGATTGCACTTGAAGACGTGCACATGAATATTGAAGCTGCCCTGACGGCCAAGATTGGTATTACCGGTAAGAAGCTTCACACAGGTCGCTCCCGTAACGACCAGGTGGCCACAGACATCCGCCTGTACATGCGAGACGAGATCGACGTCATTTCTGCCGAACTGACACGACTGCAGCAGGGCCTGGTTGAACTGGCTGAGCGCGAAGCCGATACCATCATGCCCGGTTTTACTCATCTCCAGACAGCACAGCCAGTGACCTTTGGTCATCACCTGCTGGCCTGGAACGAAATGCTCGAGCGTGACTTCGCCCGCCTTCAGGACTGCCGCAAGCGCGTGAACCAGATGCCTCTGGGCGCTGCTGCACTCGCTGGTACGACGTATCCAATTGATCGTCATTACACTGCCGAGCTGCTGGGCTTTGAAGCACCGACCGAGAACAGTCTCGACTCCGTCTCTGATCGTGACTTCGCCATCGAATTTACCAGCGCGGCATCTTTGATCATGATGCACATGTCGCGCTTCTCTGAAGAGTTGGTGTTGTGGGCGTCTGCACAGTTCCAGTTTGTTGATCTGCCTGACCGCTTCTGTACTGGTTCAAGCATTATGCCGCAGAAGAAGAACCCGGATGTTCCCGAACTGGTGCGCGGCAAAACCGGCCGTGTTTATGGCCATATGATCAGCCTGCTGACTCTGATGAAGTCACAGCCACTGGCCTACAACAAAGACAATCAGGAAGACAAAGAGCCACTGTTTGATACAGCAGACACTCTGCGTGACTCACTGCGCGCGTTCGCCGATATGGTCCCACACCTGCAGGCCAAAAAAGAGTTTATGCGCGAAGCGGCAATGCGTGGTTTCTCCACCGCCACCGACCTCGCTGACTATGTGGTACGTAAGGGTATTCCATTCCGTGATGCACACGAAATCGTCGGTAAAGCCGTGGCATACGGCCTGGAAACAGGCAAAGATCTGAGCGAAATGACGCTGGAAGAACTGAAGCAATTTTCTGACGAAATTACAGAAGACGTTTTTGATGTCCTGACACTGGAAGGCTCCGTCGCAGCCCGCAACCATATTGGCGGTACCGCGCCTGATCAGGTGCGTGCGGCAGCCGGTCGTGCTCGTCAGAAATTGTCTGCGCGAGGCTGAAGCGTAAGCAATTCAGAAAAGGGCAGCTCATCAGCTGCCCTTTTTTGTAAACCAACCCGGAACGTTATTAACCGACACAAAGCGGAATACCAGTACCGCGTGCACCAGACCTATAATCAGCCCCATGCCCATCTGCCCCGTTTCCATCAGTTCCCACACCAGCATGGGCAGAGTCAGAATCGGAAACCAGGCAATATAACGAAAAAATATACGCTCAAACCGCGTTGTCGGTAGCTCCTGCTTGCTCATATCCTGTTTCTGCGTCGTCATAGAAAACCTCCATCAAGCCTTCAGCTTGGCACTGCGGCCAACCTGTGCCTATTAGAGGAAAGTCGCATAAGCCTGTGACCTCCCTAGCCAACATGGCGCGAGGGGCGCTTTATTTCGTAATACTTATTGCGGCATACTCCCGCTGCCCTTTCCACAGGGCGAGGAAACAGGCCAGGCTGGACTTGGCCTGTACACAAAACATGGAGAAAAAAATGAAAAAAATTACCCTTGCTGCTGCGCTTTCTGCACTGGTATTCACCCTTCCTGCCACCGCAAAAGAGATGCCCCAGGGTACGATCGTGGTCACCGGCGGTACCACCGGCGAATTATCCTTTCTGACTACTGAGCCTGATGGCAGCGATAGCGAAATCGACACCACTAGCCTGTCTCTGGATGCGGGCGCTCGCTACTTTTTCCAGGATAACCTGGCGGTAGGTCTGGGCTACAGCTACGACATGACCAACTTTGAGTTTGAAGATGGCTCGGAAACTGAAAGCACTACTCTTCTTCTCTCGCCAGGTATTTTCTACAACCACTCACTTAACGACGATAGCTCAGTAGTATTCGGTGCTGAACTCGGATTTGGATCAACTGAAGACTCAGCCACCGGTTTTGAGTCACAGACCACCGACCTGACAGCGTTCTCAGTGCGTGCAGAATATACGCATTTCCTGAACGACGTGGTTTCCGTTAATGGCGGTGTTGCTTACACAACGCTCAGCGCTGAAAACGACGATACAGGCGAAGGTGCAGATGTTTCCGGCCTGACCTTTGGTTTCGGACTGTCGGTTTACTTCGGTAAATAAGACAATAAGAGCGAGGGCAGTCAGTCGACTGCTCTCTACTATATAGACCTAATAGATCAGACCCTGCTCACATCCACAGACACCGTCATTTCAGGCGCAGAGCCACCACCGAAGATCACACCTTTTAGCGGCGTCACATCATTAAAATCACGCCCCCACGCAGTGATGATATGCTGCTCTCCGGCAAGGCAATTGTTGGTCGGATCAAATTCCACCCAGCCCTCGCCCGGCGAGAAGACCGACAACCATGCATGCGTTGCATCGGCACCTACCAACTTTTCCTGGCCCGGTGGCGGCAGCGTTTCCAGATAGCCAGAAACATACTTAGCAGCAAACCCCAGAGAGCGCAGACACGCAATCTGCAGATGAGCAAAGTCCTGACACACCCCTTTTTTATTCTGCATAACCTCAGATAACGGTGTGGCAATGGTTGTCGCAAGCGGTGAGTAACTGAACTCTTCGTAAATTCTCGCGGTCAGGGCAAAGCATGCGGATAGCAGAGAGCGGTCGGCGGTAAACAGATCCGCCGCGTAGTCCCGGAACTCAGGCGCTGCGGCGATCATCGAAGAATCCAGCTGATATTCGCGCGCGAGCAACACATCTTCTGACTTCGACTGCTGCATTTTGCTAAGTACTTCTGCGCAGGTACTGCCAAGGTCGAGGTTTGTATCTGCAATCTGAGGGCGGGTTTCTACCTGACTGGTCGCAGTGATTGTCAGGGCTTTGTGAGGCCGCTGAATTTCAAACTGGAACACCTGATTACCGAAATAGTCTTCCCGGCGTTGCTCCATCGCAAGCTCTGGGGAGACTTCAATCTTGCTATTGATACACGTCTGGCGCTGCGTCGTCCGCGGAATCATCTGCGCCAGGTTATAGCAGTGCGATACCCTACTGGCGTATTTGTACGCTGTAACATGTTTGATCAGGTATTTCATTACAGCCCCTCCCAGCGAGCGTCGACCAGCTGTTGAGAGTCTTCTCTGTGATCGAAGTAGCGGTCACCGATCATGTCGCTGATGTCCATTAACGCGTTGTCTAAGGTCTGCATTTCTTCCACAAGCACTTTTCGCTCCCCTTCAGTGCTTGTGGACAGTTCAGACAGAGTAAACAGGCGCACACGAGTGCTGCATTCGATCAGTGCTTTCTCCGCAGGCGGTAGCTCATGCAGGTATCCAGCATGACTTGGTAGCTTGCGCAGTTGTCGCAGTATGTTGCCCAACTGATACATCACCGAGCGCGGGTTATCCGTATCCAGTAGCACCAGATCAAGGCCACTTCGCAGATCAGGGCGGGCGCCATAACGACGGCGATAGGTAATCAGGCCTTCGAGGGTGAGCAGTAAGGCTTCGCCAATGCGCGATTGCTCTGGCTCCATCATTTCTGGGCCAAGCAAGGTGCCTACGAGACGGCCGGTCTGCATAGCGCGTTCGATACGGCGCCCAAGTTCCATAAAGCGCCAACCGTAGCCACGAGTCATACTTTCATGCGTCAGGCCCGCTAATGCCATTAAAGCCGTAACCAGAGGGTCGAGTACTTCATCAGGGCTGAGGTAAGCATCCTGCTCATCACCATCCAACAGCGGGATTGCGTCGCGGATATCGTTGATCACCCGATAGGTATCGGACGACAACAGCTCCTTGGCTTCATCAGCACAGAACAACATGCTGTTAAGAGTATTCGCGATGGACTGCGGGGCTTCGCCACGGCGCAATGCTTCAATCATAGCCTCATCGCTTTGCGGGGTTTTCATCGGCGCAATGGTCGCCAGCTCAGTCACGGCTTTCAGTAGCGTCAGGCGTAAATCCGACGATAAAGGATCTTCACCATTAAGCATGGAATATGAGGTTCTTAGCAGTCGCAGACAGGCTTCTGCACGCTCTGCGTAACGCCCCATCCAGAAGAGGTTTTCCAGCACACGGCTAGGTAGGTTGGTCGCTTCGCTTTCTCGCGCTGGCGCTACGTCCTCGTGCTGATTCGTGACAATACGCTCGGGTTCAGAGGCAACGACCCAGGTGTCTTTACTGGTTGCTCCCGCCTGACCTGAGATCAGCAGGGCGTCTTCTTTGAGACCAACACGGGTCAGACCGCCAGGCATAACGCTGTAGGAACCCGTACCGGCCACAGTGAACGCCCTGAGTATCGCCGGGCGCGGTGCTAATACATCGTTCTGCAAGGTCGGTAAAAAACTCGACTCCAGCACTGGCTGCCCGACATAGCGCTGGGGATCACTTTTAATAAGGGCGGCCATATTGGCCTGCTCTTCAGCACTGGCTTTAGGGCCGAAAAAGCTGAGTTCACCCGGCTTGCGATAGGTCGGTTTCACGACCAGCTTGGCGAGATTATCCAGCACATAGGCCTTATCTGTTGCGTCACCGCACCACCAGGTCTGTACGCTGTTGAGGCGGGGCTCACGGCCCAGTAGTGCGCGGCCTATATCCGGGAGGTACTTAAGCAACGCGGGGCTTTCCAGAATCCCCGAGCCCAGGGAGTTGGCAACCACCAGATTTCCGGCTCTTACTACCTGAAGCAGCCCCGGAACCCCAAGGCGCGAGTCGCCACGCAGCTCGACCGGATCACAGAACCAATCGTCAACGCGACGCATCAGCACATCGACACGACTCAAACCATCAAGTGATTTCATCCACAGGAAACCACCGCGCACAACCAGATCATCGCTCTGTACTAGATAAAAACCGAGGTAATTTGCCAGATAGGCGTGTTCAAAATAGGTTTCGTTGCGAGGGCCAGGAGTCAGCACCGCGATACGCGGAGAGGACCGGTGCGGACATAAGCTCTGCATTTTACTGCGCAACTGCCGGAAGTACCCTGCGAGGCGATGAACGTGGCTGTCCCGGAATAAGCTCGGTAACACCCGTGACATCACAGTGCGGTTTTCCAGCGCATAACCTGCACCGCTCGGGCTCTGAGTTCTGTCGGCAAGTACCATCATATTGCCGTCGGGGCCTCGGGCCATATCGGCAGCATGAATAATCAGATCATGCTCACCGGGCATACGAAGCCCCTGACAGGCGCGCAGGAAGCCACGGTTGGCGTAGATAACTTCAGGGGGAATCACTCCGGTCCGAATCAGTTGGCGCGGCCCATAGATATCCCGCAACAGCAGATTCAACAACTCTGCACGCTCAACCAATCCACTCTCAATGGCTGCCCAATCATCACTGCTGATAACATTCGGAATCAGATCAAGCCCCCATGTGCGGGAGTCGTTCAACTTATCGCGGAAGTTATCGGTGTAGATGTTGTAGGTTGCGCCATCGTCACGCAGCAGGCGACGAGCCTTGGCTTGTCGGTCATTAAGGACAGCACCCGGCATTCCTGCCAGACTCTCCATGACGTAGTTCCAGTGCGGAAGCATAGTCCCGGCAGCATCATAAACAGCATCACCGCTGCGTTGCAGCGGTGGATACAGGTTCTCAGCAGTCGGCGTGATGGCTGACTCATCAGTCATAGTGGCTATCTCAGGTTATCTGGCCGCAATTATGGCAGATTCTCAGCGTTTAGGCTGGGTTCTGAGATCCAGCGTCAGAGGATATTCATCATACGACTCTTCCGCAGGTGCACTCATCGGCCTGACGTCTGTATGCGCAGCAAACTCACGTATGGCATCGACTTCAGGCCGGGGCGTGTAAGGCCCCTGTGTATGATCTGTCGTGGTGAAGCGATTACCCCGGCGGGACTCGGCTTCAGCCGCATTCACCGGGAATACGTCATAGCTTCGCCCACCCGGATGAGACACATGATAGGTCGCCCCGCCCACCGAGCGCCCGTTCCAGGTATCGATCAAATCGAAATGCAAGGGAACATGAACATCAATGGTCGGATGCAACGCCGATGGCGGCGCCCAGGCTTTGTAGCGAACACCTGCCACATATTCACCGTGTTTACTTGTAGCCCGCAGCGGTATCTTGCGACCATTACAGGCCAGAATGTAGCGGCTGCCCGTCATTCCGGTAACGCGAACCTGCAAACGCTCTACCGAGGAATCTACGTAACGCGCCGTACCAAAACTGGAGACCTCTTCACCGAGCACATTCCAGGGCTCAATAGCCCAGCTCAGTTCAAGCGACATATCGCCGAGATTGACGGTTCCGTAGTGCGGGAAACGGAATTCACGGAAAGGCAGCAACCATTCAGCGCGAAAATCCAGGCCGTGCTCCTGCAGGTCAGCAGCGACGTCTTTGATGTCCTGCCAGATATAGTGCGGCAGCATAAACTGGTCGTGGAGTCTGGTGCCCCAGCGCTCTAGTTTCTGCTTATAAGGCTTCCGCCAGAAGCGCACCACCAGAGCACGAAGCAGAAGTGCCTGAACCAGCGCCATGCGACTGTGCGGCGGCATCTCAAATCCACGGAATTCGAGAATACCCAAGCGCCCTGACGGGCTTCCGGGTGCAAAAAGCTTATCAATACAGAACTCTGCTCGGTGCGTGTTACCTGTCATATCAATCAGTAGATTGCGTAACAGGCGATCCACCAGCCACGGCTGAGCAACATCACCATCAGGCATCTGCTGGAAAGCAATTTCCAGTTCATAGAGGGCCTCATCGCGGCCTTCATCCACGCGTGGTGCCTGACTGGTTGGGCCGATAAAGGCGCCAGAGAACAGATACGACAGCGACGGGTGGTTCTGCCAGAAGGTCACAAAACTACGTAGCAGGTCAGGTCTGCGCAGGAACGGGCTGTCGGAAGGCGTCGCACCACCTAAGGTAATGTGATTGCCACCACCGGTGCCCGTGTGACGGCCATCAAGCATGAATTTCTCTGTGCTCAGGCGACTTTCTTTCGCGGCTTTATAAAGCTCGGTCATGTTACTGACCATGTCTGCCCAGTTGTCTGATGGGTGAATATTCACCTCAATCACGCCCGGGTCGGGCGTCACCAGCAACTTCTGCATGCGATGATCTTTCGGCGGTTCATACCCCTCAATAATGACAGGCAGATCCAGTTCCATCGCTGTTCGCTCAATCAGCGCCAACAGATTCACGTAGCTTTCGAGGTAAGGCAGCGGCGGAAGAAACAGATGTAATTTACCGTCACGGGCTTCAATACCCAGCGCCGTGCGCACCAGGTTTTTCCAGCGATAATCGTCTTTCTTAGCGGCAGGCTCAGCCTTCTCGTTACCCTCGACCTTCTTCTGAGCGCTCTGTTTCTGCACAGGAGGCGTCGATGATGACGGCGTAAGCGGTTGAGCCTGAGCCGCCGGGCGATTATTACGAGCCAGCGCTTCTTTGACCGCAGCCTCTGCTGTTTCTAGAGTTTCTGTCTCCCGGTGTGGGTCCGCTTCCTGAATCAGTGGATCTTCTTCCGCAGCGGGCAGACTTTCGAGAGGCAAGCGCAACCCCATAGGAGAATCGCCCGGAATCAATGTCAGCCGGTCGCGACGGAACTTCCACTCACTCGACTGCCAGCAATGCCCGTAAAAATTCCACTCCAGTGGCAGCACATACCCAGTCGGAGTATCCAGCCCCTGTTCAAGTACACGTGCCAGACGACGGCGCTCAAGGCTGTCTTTACTCGTGGCAATGCGGCTATCAATATCTTCGGGGAGATTCTGCTCCTGCAGCAGATAGTGCAGGCCGTCTTCAAAAGCAGGTTGGGCACAGCGCTGCGGTACGTTCAACAATTCTGCAAGGCGACGGGCAAATACGCGCGCATCTTCCTCAGTATGGCCGTAATTTTTATCGACCCGTGCGAGCAGATCTTTGTCCTGCCATAAAGGTTCGCCGTCAGTGCGCCAGAATAATCCAAGGGCCCAGCGTGGAACCTCTTCGCCCGGATACCATTTACCCTGACCGTAGTGCAGCAGACCTTTCGGTGCAAAATGATCACGCAGGCGAAGTAGCAGAGTCTTCGCTAATGCCAGCTTGTCTTTGCCCAGTGCTTCGGTATTCCACTGCGCGGACTCCATATCATCGATGGAGACAAACGTCGGTTCGCCTCCCATTGTCAGCCGGACGTCATCCTCTTTCAGAATACGGTCGACCTTCTCACCGAGGGCCAGAGCGTCTTCCCATTCCGACTCGGTATAGGGTTTGGTCACCCGCGGGTCTTCATGAAAACGCGTGACTTCATTCGAGAAGGTAAACTCAACTTCACACTCATCGGTAAAGCCCGAAATCGGCGCCGCAGAGCTGGGTTCCGGAGTACAAGCGAGCGGAATGTGTCCTTCTGATGCAAAAAGACCAGACGTCGGGTCCAGGCCGACCCAACCAGCGCCCGGCAAATAGACCTCGCACCAGGCATGCAGATCAGTAAAGTCCGCTTCTGGGCCAGAAGGACCATCGAGCGATTTTTCATCCGATTTAAGCTGAACCAGATAGCCAGACGCAAAACGAGCGGCCAGACCCAGGTGACGCAGTAATTGCACCATCAACCAGGCAGAATCCCGGCAGGAACCTTTACCTTTTTCGAGTGTTTCTTCCGGTGTCTGAACACCTGGCTCCATGCGTACCAGATAGTCGACATCCTGTTGCAGCCGCATATTAATATCGACGAGAAAATCGATAGTGCGCTTTTTCTTGCGAGGAATGCTCTCCAGCAGCGTGGTAAACATTTCACCTTCAGTGGTGCAATGCAGATACGGTTCGAGCTCTTTCTTGAGACTCTTTCCATATTTAAATGGAAACTCTTCAGCGTACTCTTCGATAAAGAAATCAAACGGGTTGATCACCGTCATGTCGGCGATCACTTCAACCTCTACCGACAAGCAACGACTCTTTTCAGGAAAAACGAGTCGCGCCTGAAAATTTCCGTACGGGTCCTGCTGCCAGTTAATAAAATGGTCTTCTGGTTCTATTTTCAGGCTGTACGAACGGATGGGCGTACGGCAGTGCGGCGCCGGGCGCAGGCGCACGACATGCGGTGATAAGGATACCGGACGATCAAAGTCATACCGGGTTTTATGATTAAGCGCGACTGTAATTGTCATTGGGCCACCGCCAGTTGTTCCTGATCATTCAGGAACCAGGTACGACTGATAGAAAAATGAAGATACTGCAATGAAATCTGCAGGTCATTAAGGGCTTCCCGCATCTCAGGACCGGGAGCGCTATCCTCAGCACGATCTGTGACAGTCTTATGAAGTTTACGGATGTCTGCGATGATTTTTTCAGCACGCGGCAGTGCTTTCACACCCTGAATCATATGGTTCAGGCAATACTCGACTGAGCGCGGGAAGCGCTGATCGGTTAACAGAAAACTGCAAACCAACGGCGCTTTCACCGAACTGCGCATGGCTCTGCGGTATGGCTGATCAGCACTCAGTGAGCGCAGAACGTTACCCCAGATAATCTGCTGACTGTTCACCGCAAAGTCATCGTCTTCGATCTGCATAATGGCTGCGGTCGCAGCATCAAGGTTGCGGGTGGTCATATCTGCGCGTTCGAGATTCTGCCCCAGTTTGAGCATTTCCCAGGCGCTGTCCCGCGGCATATTGACCTGCCACAGACCAATAATTTGCTGGCAGGCACTGATCACATTGCCGAGAAACTCATGTCGGTCGCGACGATTAATACCCTGCTGCAGATGATCCTGAACATACTGGCTCAGCTCGTTAACCAGCTCCCAGGTATCGGCCGGGATAACATCCCGCGTAGTACGAATATTTTCGCGAATTGCCTTCAGCGAAGTCACGATAGAACTTGGGTTCGTATCGTCCCCGACCAGAAATTTCACGACGTTGCGCTCATCCTGAACGGAGTAACGTTCATTAAAATCCTGTTCAAGGCTGTTGATCACAATCAGGTTATACCATCCGAGATTCACCTGACGCGGCAGGTCGAACAGGAGGGTATCGTAAATACTCAACATCCGGGCTGTGCTTTCTACCCGTTCGAGATAGCGGGCGGCCCAGTAAACCCGTTCAGCAACTTTGGATAACATCAGGCTTTCCCCGCAGACGTATCAACAATCCAGGTATCTTTACTACCACCACCTTGCGATGAGTTAACAACCAGTGACCCTTTCTTCATGGCAACGCGAGTCAAGCCTCCGGTCGTTACATACGTTGATTCCCCCTGAAGAATAAAAGGTCTCAAATCGAGGTGACGGGGCTCGACTTTACTGCGCCCAACCAGGGTCGGTGCCGTCGACAGCGCCAGAGTCGGCTGAGCAATGTAATTGCGCGGGTTGGCTTTGATCAGTTCGGCAAATTGTTCACGTTCTTTTTTAGTACTGTGTGGACCGACCAACATGCCATAGCCACCCGACTCATTGGCGGGCTTCACAACCAATTTATCAAGGTTATCCAGTACGTATTCACGCTGCTTATCGTCGTAACAGAGATAGGTTTCGACGTTAGGAATCAACGGCTCTTCATTCAGGTAATAGCGAATGATGTCAGGCACGTAGGCATACACGACCTTGTCATCAGCGACTCCTGCGCCGGGAGCATTTGCCAGAGCTACTTTACCTTTACGCCAGGCACGCATCAGCCCCGGAACACCCAATACCGACTCGGGTTCGAAGACCTCAGGGTCGAGGAACATGTCGTCAATACGACGATAAATTACATCCACTCGCTCAAGGCCCGAGATCGTCTTCATGTAAACACAATCGTCTTTACCGACGACGAGATCGCTGCCTTCAACCAATTCGGCACCCATACGCTGAGCAAGGAAGGCATGCTCAAAATACGCTGAGTTGAAAATTCCGGGAGTCAGAACAACGACGACCGGGCTACCATTCTGCCTTGGTGACAGAGAAGCAAGCATATTGAAAAGAGCCTCAGGGTAATCGCCGACCGGTGCAATGCTGACCTTCTCAAATACCTCAGGCAGAACGCGCTTCATGATAGAGCGGTTTTCCAACATATAAGAAACACCGGAAGGTACCCGCAGGTTATCCTCAAGGACATAAAACTGACCGTCGCCATCGCGCACCAGATCGGTACCACAGATGTGAGCCCACACGCCAAAGCGAGGATTCACACCTTCGCACTCCGGGCGATAGTTCTTTGACTGCTTTAATACAAACTCAGGAATGACGCCGTCTTTTATGATGTTCTGTTCGTGGTAAAGATCATCAATAAACATGTTCAGAGCCTTCAGGCGCTGACGCAGACCCGCCGCTGTTTTTTCCCACTGCTGGGCCGATATAATCCGCGGCACAATATCAAACGGCCAGGCGCGGTCGATATTTTCTCCTTCACTATAAACGGTGAAAGAAACCCCCATATCTTTGATGGTGGATTCTGCGGCCAGCTTACGGGACTGTATTTCTTCTTCTGTCAGGCTATTCAGATAGTTGGCAAGTTGCCGGGCGGGGACTCTTGGATTTCCGGGTGAGCTGATCAGCTCATCGTAGAAACCCTCCTGTAATTCATAGTGCTTCCAATTTATCGACATGCAGAACCGTTCCACGGTGATTCTCGAATTTTATGCACCTATTCAGGCACTTCATAACCTTTACAGCAATAGACGAACCGGCCGCCTGACCCATTGTCCACATTGGCAACATTGGGTTAATAGTGGCCATTCCCGGTGGATCGCGGGCAACCCTCTATTGCACTGCTACACTGAATGTCAGAGCTAATAAACCGCCATCAGGGAGGCACACACGATCGTGCACCATGCAGTGAGTATTCTGCGACAGTCACATAAGCGACAGACTGCAGTGTTCGATTTTGGGGCACTTAATCCCCAGAAGCCCGTCAGGGGGTCAGAATGACGCCCCGGAGATCGCTTGCCCAGCTGTTACTGAACTGGTCTCTTCTCATGCTAGGGCTCATCACCTGTGGGTTGGGGTACCTGCTACTTCAACTACAACTGGAGCAGTTTTCTACAAACTGGGAGCGACGCATCAGCTTCGAGCTGGAAAGTATCGCCAAAAACGTGGAGTACCACGTCAGCCAGAGCAGCAGCCACATCATTGAGAGCCAGATCAGAGAAAGTATTGACGACCCGTCTCTGCGTTATCTCGCTGTTTTGTCTGAAGCAGGGGACCGCGTTATTTTTTCAAGCAACGCCAGCGACCGGCTGCACAACACCAAGTACCGGCTAAGCAGTCACTCCCTGAATACTGGCGTGCAGGAGCCCCAGATCGAGCGCTACAAATCGGAGTTCTATGCTTTATTCCCAGTGAACCTTAAATACCCGGTGTCACCACACACCGGCAATACGGATCAGAGCATAAAAAGGGACACCCGCGCGTGGCTATTTGCGCATTATGATGCACATAGTGATTACGACTCTATGCTGCGTTCTCTCGCCCGAAAAACAATACTTGTCGCCCTGCTGGTCATTATTTTCCTGGTCGTTCAGAGCCAGATTCTCCGTAAATATATTCTTATCCCGGTCAAGCACCTGGTACAGCTGACCAGTTCGATAAAGCAAGGCAAATACGCCAGTATTCCTGAAAGTCGCAGTGCCACTGAGATTGCACAGCTGGAAGAAGCGTTTAACGACCTCAGCGAACACCTCGATGAAACCACCACACGGATTGCCCACCAGCAGGCACTGAACGATGCCTTTACCGCGGGTTTCCCTGACATAGGTCTGCTCGTCACCGCAACAGGAGTGATCAACGGGCGTTTCGGTAACCCCAACGGGCGCGTTCAGCGCCTTAACGAAGACCTGACAGGAACACCCTTCACGGCCTGGCTGAACCTGTCGGCGACCCGAAAAATAGAGGAAGCCCGCAATCAGGCGCTGGAAAAGAAAGAACTTGTGATTACTGAGTTCAATCATGATGACCTCTATCTCGAATCGCGGATGATCCCGCTAGAGGAGCACGCAAACATGCAGGACGCTCTGATCTGGCTGATTCGTGATATTTCAGAAGTGAAACGCAAGCAGGAGCTCATTGAGTACCAGGCTAACTACGATCCGCTTACCGAGCTGGCTAACCGCAGAATGGCACTGCAGGAGCTGGAGAAGAAAATCGCCTGGTCAGAAGACGATAAGACCTGCGGTAGCGTACTCTTCATCGATCTTGATCACTTCAAAAATATCAACGACTCATTAGGGCACCCGATCGGTGATCGCCTGCTTATTGAGGCCTCACATCGGCTGAAAGCCACCGTCGGGGAGAAAGACCTGATCGCCCGTCTTGGGGGCGATGAGTTTCTGATTATTCCTGATGAAGTTTTCAGCGCGCATGAACTTGCCGAAGAGAGAGCGGTTGAGCTGGGTACCGCCGTGCTTCAAGCTATTCGCAAGCCTTTCTGTATCGATATCAATAAATTCCATATGACTGCCAGTATCGGTATTTCGATTTTCCCCTCGACCGACTGCGGGGCAAACGACCTGATAAGACAAGCGGACACAGCAATGTATTGGGCAAAACATCAGGGCCGCTCACAATTGTGCTTGTACAACCATCGGATGCAGGAAGAAACACGCGAACGCCTGCACCTGTTTAATGATCTTTATCAGGCTATTCGGGATAACGGTTTCACGCTCGTATATCAGCCTCAGCACAATGCAGAGGGTGAAGTCACCGGGGCCGAAGCGCTGTGTCGCTGGGTCAACAACGGGCAATCCGTTTACCCTGACGTATTCATCGCCGCGGCTGAGGAAACTAACCTGATTCTGCCGCTGGGGGATTGGGTGCTTACCCATGCCTGCCAGACACTGCGCCAGTGGATCAGAAACAAATCCTTACCGCCAAGCTTCAAGCGCCTGGCGGTGAATATCAGCCCAGCCCAATTCATGGACCCGGAATTCGAAGCCAAGCTCGATAAGACCATGAAAAGTTGTGATATCGATAGCAGCGTGCTGGAGCTGGAGCTTACCGAAAGCCTGTTTATGGGCGATAAAGATCTGATCAGGGAAAAAATGCAGCGTCTCAGCAACAAGGGATACACTTTTGCACTGGATGACTTTGGCACAGGCTATTCGTCTCTGAGCTATTTACAGAAACTGCCGATAGATAAGTTGAAAATTGACCGGGCGTTCGTGATGGACATCAACCCTGATAACCGGCCAGCAAGTATCGTTGATGCCATCATCCAGCTTGGTCAGAATCTTGATATGGATATCATTGCCGAGGGCGTCGAGACAGATCAACAACAGATCTACCTGAAAGATCATGGTTGCCGTAATTATCAAGGCTACCTGTTCAGTCGACCACTGCGCGAAGATATGTTCGTCAGCTACATACACAAACGCCCGATCTGAAAGCTGGCACCAGAGTTGCTGTTATCCCTTTAGCTCCCTTAAACGGGACCTTTACCAATGATATTGCACCGAAACGGCTCACGATGAGCCGTCGTGCTTTCTGGACTGACAGGGGATAACGATGGATAAAGCAACGATGACTGAGGCGATTATCGCCCGCAAAATTGAGAAAGAACTGACGTGGGAACAAATGGGGGCGGATCTTGGAATGTCTCCTGTCTGGCTGACGTCTGCCTGCCTGGGCATGAACAGCGCCCCTGCCGAAAAGGCCGCGGCCATTGCAGAGTATTTGGGATTTGACCAAAGCATGGCCACCGCGCTGGAAGCATACCCAACCAAAATATGGGATCAGGCTGTCCCTACTGATCCATTAATCTATCGACTCTACGAAATTGTGGGCGTCTACGGTGACACGCTGAAAGAAGTTATCCAGGAGAAGTTTGGCGACGGCATCATGAGCGCCATCGACTTCTCCATGGAAGTCGACAAAATCGAAGACCCAAAAGGCGACCGTGTTCTTCTCACGCTGAATGGCAAATTCCTGCCATACAAGAGCTGGTAAGCCCCCTTGCTAGCTACCTGAGCGCAGCACAGCGCTCAGGTTGCGGCTCAGTTCCTGTCGTTTTACTTTACCCATGGCATTTCGAGGAATCTCTTTCAACTGGAAATATTCTGTCGGAACGAGCGACGCATCAATTCGGGCTTTCATGAACTCGGCAATCTCCGACACCGGAATTGTACTGTCGGCTGTATAGGCCAATGCAAGTTTCTCCAAGTTATCTGCACGCTCAACCTGACAGGCAGCTACATCAATCAGTGCTGACATCTGCTCGGCCACGGCCTCTATTTCGGCGGGGTTTATTTTTACCCCGCCAAGATTCACAACCTCAGACTCACGTCCGGTAAGGCAAAGCGCCCCCTCACGGAATGCACCGCGATCACCTGGATAAAACCACCCACCCCTGAATTCATTGTTGTCCGGGCTGCCCGCCATGTAGCCACTGACCATCCCTGAGCTGCGTACACGGACAATACCTTCGGTTCCGTCCGGTACTGCTCTCCCCTCATCATCAACGACTTCCGCTGACGCTCCCGGCTGAACAACTGCAGTTTTCCAAACCAGCTCCGGCTTGCTTATCTGAGTCATGCCGACGGCACCGACTTCGGTCGATCCATAAACGTTAAAGATACGCGCCTGAGGACATATCTGTTTGATACGGCTGATCATACCCGGTGACAAAGCACTGCCCGCCAGACGAATCTCACGCACGCCATTCAGATCCGCTGCAGACAGGGTATGGGAGTTCACAAGGCGGAAAAGCGCCGTAGATGAACTCAGTATCGAAGTCACAAAAAAAGTGCGGATTGCTTTAGCAAATGCATCGGCACTCGCAGGTAAGAGCACAACTTTGCCTGCCTGAATCGTCTGCAGTGATCCCATAAATCCACCAATACTGGAGTGCCCCATAAGATTCAGGTCATTACCTGTCGCGCTACCCCATACCAAATGATTACGATAGAGTCGCTGCTCTATAAGTGCCGGAGTCAGCCCGACTGCTTTTGGCTGACCGGTGGTCCCACTGGTCAGAATGATGCGGCAGATATCTTCCGCTGAAGGATAGGCTTGCATTGGCTCCAGACCCGGCATGATGCGAGCATCATTGAACCACTCCTGACTAAGCACAATGTTTTGAATACCATTGATTTCGCTACTGCTTTGCAACGAGATAACAAAATCGAAGTTAGGCTGCTCGGGGATATCAGCCCCCGGGATACCAAGGCAACTTACTGCGGCACGATGAAACAGCGCCATAGTCGCAATAAATGCCAGATTCTCCGGAAGCAGCAAGTACACCCGGTGCCCCGACCCGATTCCAGCCTCTGCCAGCTTTTCTGATACCTGCACAACGGTTTTATGTAGCTGTGCATAGCTCAGTGTCGATTGACCATCATAAAAGGCCGGATAATCCGGAGTTACTGCGGCCCGAAAGGCTAGAGGCTCGAATGGATTGTGCATGTAATTACTCGATTTAAAAAAGCTGCTGTATACCGAAGGATACACTGGTGATTGTGGCATTGGCAGCACTGACCGATTCACCCAGATCATCATCGGGTGCGTCCCATGTCAGATAGCGATAACGGAATGTAGCGACGAGTTCTGTCGTCTGAGTCAGGTTACCCACCACCGCAAGACCAGCGTTCAGACTGCGCGCGCCATTGTCAGCACCTTCCTCGTCCAGTACCGACGTCTCACCATAGTATCTGTGATAGCCGACCCCAAGGATTAAATAGGGCCGCAATCGTGAGGCGGGGGCTCCATCCAGAGCATAGGGTAACCAGACATCGCCATCGAGGCCGACAATATTCGCACCTTCCCGATCGGCTCTCATGCGCGTCCAACTGATTTCAAATCGCGCATTCATAGGCCCGGTACCACCGACCGTTAACCTCGGATAAGTGGACGACCACGCACCGGTATCAAGAAGATTCTGATCAATTGTCGCCGTTTCATAGGCAGCCCCAAGATGCCAGGACCCATTGCCTGAATAGTCGGCAGCATGAGAGGGCGTGCTGACTAATAGCACACCTGCCACGGCGGAACACACCAATCTAATTATAGAAATGCCACTCATGCTGTCATGGTATCAAACAAGCAAAAAAAAGGTGGAGCCATGCTCCACCTTCTTTTTAAAACGGCAGGATCAGTCTGTTACAGGCCGAGTGCCAGCAGTTCAATCTGCGCCGCAGCACCGTACAGAGCACCCGCTTCTGTTTTCAGGGTCTCTGGTGGAATCAGACCAGGCCAGTGCGGCTTAACATCGGCGAGAATGGCAAGAGTAGCTGCTTTCGCGTCGGTTACCGCTGACTCATCGGACTCAATGCCTTCAACCAAGTCGGTGGCAATCGTAGTGAAACCAAATGCGTCCTGATATTCGTGTGCATTTTCCATTTTGCCGTCCACCACTGCGATAGCGTACTCATCCGCCGCAGTACGCAGAAGCTGTACAACCAGCTTCAGTTTCTCTGCCGGTGTCGCACTGGTTTCAGAAACGGCCATAGCGTTGGTGTCGATAGCGGCAAGCAGGGTATCCAGCGCAGTCTGTACAGCTTCTACACCTTTTTCCTCATTAACCGCATCGGATACGGCAGTCAGCTCTTTCGCGAAGCCAGCGGTACCACGTGCTTCTAAAGCAGGAACCAGATCAGCGTACAACTCGCTTTCTGGGTGCTTCATGTGTGTTTTAGCGTGCTCGATATGGCCAGCCTTGTAGAGCTCGGCGCCGACATACAGGTGACCCTTAATCAGGCTGAGGTGAGTCAGATAAGCAAGATCATCAGACGTCAGCTCTGTTGCTGCTGCGCCTTCGCCCTCACCTTCACCGGCAGAGATCACTTCGCCTTCACCCTCGCCTTCACCAGCAAGTGCAACGGCATCAACGGAGGTCTCAATCGGCGCAACCGCCGCTTCGCCTTCGTTTTCTTCTTCGGTACAAGCACTCAAGCTCATGCCTGCTGCGCCGGCCAGGCCGATCACACTGATGCTTTTCCACAGTTTGTTGCGCTTACCCATTACTCAGGTCTCCTGAAAATTCGTTTTGCGGATACATTTTTATGCTACTATCAATAGCATATACGATCAGTTCTCATTTTCGATACCATGACAATTCTCGTAGATAATCTGTTGGATGTCCACTCTGTAACTGCGGTTCTGAACAGCCTCAGCGACGACCTGTTTGTGGATGGTAAAAAAACAGCAGGCAAGACTGCCCGCGCCGTAAAAAAGAACCTTCAGGCCGACCCTAAGTCGCCCAAAATCATTGCGGCAACAAAGCTCGTTGAACAAGCGCTGCGTAAGCATCCGATGGTCACCAACTCGGCGTTTCCAGATAAACTCAGCAACATCATTATCAGTCGCTATGATGAGGGCATGACTTACGGTTCTCATGTCGACAACGCGTTTATTCACGCAACCAGAACGGATTTGTCGTTCACCTTGTTTCTGTCCGACCCTGATACCTACGATGGCGGCGAACTGATCCTGCAGAAGCACGATGGGGACGACGTGATTAAATTGCCCCAAGGGTCGGTTTACATTTATCCGACTCGCGAACTGCACTATGTCGCCCCCGTCACCCGCGGCGTCCGATACGCAGCCGTTGGTTGGATTCAGAGCCAGGTTCGCTCTGAAGAGCATCGCGGCACGCTGTTTGATCTGTACCTGGCGCTGCAACAGATGGCAGACACGGAAGAAAATAGACAGGCGCGGCTGCATATTTTAAAAGCCAGAAGCAACCTGATGAGAATGTGGGCTGAATAATGTGAACTGAATAAAGCGGGTAAGCGGATTAAATGGTTGATCTTACCTTTGCATGAGAGTGAGACAGACCGGCATCTCATCGGATTATCTGGTTGATGCTTCACCTACTGCTGGTG
>Ga0208203_1000113_pt1 | contig 40377 bp, 38 predicted proteins | sample DeeseametaMP2914_FD_184167 | JGI IMG/M metagenome (GOLD analysis project Ga0208203, IMG submission 184167) | Marine microbial communities from the Deep Atlantic Ocean - MP2914 (SPAdes) | ecosystem: Environmental > Aquatic > Marine > Oceanic | place: West of Santa Cruz de la Palma, Atlantic Ocean...
CCGCTGGTCTTCGTGGGAACGGCGAGTCCGGCGGAACTCGTGCATATCGACGTCGCGGGAAAGGTGGCGATCCAGCACGTGCGACCGCAGGCGCACACCGTCTTCGAGAGGAGCCCGACCGTGGCGCGCGCTCAGGACCTCATGAGTCGCGGGGCCGTCGCGGTGCTCACGGTGATCGACCAGCCCGGCGAGGTTTCCTCTGACGGCGTGTCGCCCCGAATCATGCTCCGCCACGATATCAACGACGATATTATGCTGAATGCGCAGGTGTCGCAGGGCTTCCGCCTCGGCGGGATTAATGACCCGCTGAATGTGCCGCTGTGTACCCCGGCGGATGCCGCCACCTTTGGTGGCCGCGATGCCTTTGACGACGAGACGCTGACCAATTATGAAATCGGCAGCAAAATGACGCTGTTCGGCGGCGCCGGGGTTCTGAACGCGTCGCTGTTCTACAGTGACATTGAAGACCTTCAAGCCACGGTGAATGCGGGGACCTGCTCGTCGCGTATCGTGTACAACGTGCCCGAGGCGCACAGCCAGGGGCTGGAAGTCGAGTTGACTGTGCGGCCGCTGAGCAATTTCGAATTTGGTGTATCGGCCAGTTACGTGCGTGCGGAAATCGACTCAGATGTGACCTCTACCGATGCCGGTGGGGTGACTTCCATTGTGGGTGGTTTGCGCGAGGGCAATGAACTGCCGACCGCACCCAAGTTTGAGCTGGCGGCTACAGCGACCTATTACTTCCCGGTTCTCGACGTGTGGGAGGGTTATCTGACGGCCTCCTACCAGAATGTGGGGGCGCGCTACACCCAGATTGCGGATCAGGAAAATGGCGGGCAGGGTGTGGCTACGCTGTATCCGAGTATGGGCGGGCCGCTGACACAGTCGACCTACACGTATGACCGGGAGCAGGGCGGCTACCAGATCGTCAACCTGCGCTTGGGAGCCAGTCGCGATGAGTGGGATGTGGCGCTCTTCGTGCGCAATGCGACCAATGAGCGCGCCGAATTGTCGCTGGATCTGGAGCGTGGCGGGAACGCGCGAGTGGGGCAGCACGTCAATCAGCCCCGTACGGTGGGCTTGAGTGCGCGCTACCGGTTTTAATGCGAACCGTTACTACTTCACGATGGCCCTGCGGGGCCATTTTTTTGCGTGGCGTTTCACCGGCGCCCCCGTTTGGGGATAATGGCGCTTTCGCAGTAATGACGTGAGCGTGTGATGTCTGAAACCCTGAATCCGGTGCAGCTGGGCCTGTTTGTCAGCCGACTCGAGGCGGTGTGCGAAGAGATGGGGGCAGTACTTCAGCGCGCGGCATTTTCGCCGAATATCAAGGATCGTCTGGATTTTTCCTGCGCCATCTTTGATGCGCGAGGCGAGCTGTGCGCGCAGGCCGCTCATATTCCGGTGCATCTGGGCAGCATGGCCTACGCCATGGCGGATATTGTTGGTGCCTGTGACTGGGCGCCGGGTGATATGTTGGTGTTGAACGATCCCTTCCTGGGTGGCACGCACTTGCCTGATGTGACCGTGGTGGCACCGTATTTCCGCGACGGCGAGTTGCTGGCGTTTATCGCCAATCGCGCACATCACGCGGATATTGGCGGCTCTACGCCGGGCTCCATGCCGCTGTCGCAGACGCTGGAAGAAGAGGGCGTGGTGATTCCCCCCACGCGGCTGCAGCGCGGTGGCGTATTGCAGCGGCAGTTGCTGGACGACTGGTTCGGCCCTTCTGAGCATGGCGACTTCATCGCCCAGCTCAGTGCGAATCGCTGTGGTCTGCAACGACTGGACGAGCTGGTGTCGATGCTGCCGCTATCCTTCGAGGTAGCGGTGTCGCAGCTTCAGGATTACGCCGAGCAACTGTCTGTGCACCGTCTGCGGGAATTGCCTGCTGGAGAATTTTACTTTTCCGATGTGATGGACGATGACGGCTTTGGTCACGAAGACCTGCCGATCTGCGCCTCGTTGCGCCTGGCGGATGGCCGCGCCCATGTGGATTTCAGCGGCACCGCGCCACAGGTGCAGGGCAATATCAACTGTCCGCGCTCGGTGGCGGCAGCGGCGGTGTACTACGCGTTTCGCTGCCTGATGCCCGACGAGGCGCCGGTCTGCGCCGGGCTCTTTCGTCCGATTACACTCGCGGTGCCGGAAGGCTCGCTGCTCAACGCCCGGCGGCCCGCAGCGGTGGCTGCCGGTAACGTGGAGACATCCATGCGTGCCTGCGATGTAGTGCTGGGCGCGCTGGCGCAGGCGGTGCCCGAGCTGATTCCGGCGGCGGCCCACGGCAGCATGAATAATGTGGCGATGGGCTCGCTGGACGGCCAGCCCTGGCACTATTACGAAACCCTGGCCGGTGGCAGCGGCGGCCACAGTCAAGGCGAAGGCTTGAGCGCGGTGCAGTGCCATATGACCAATACGCTGAATACGCCCATCGAAAGCCTGGAAATGCATTACCCCTTGCGGGTGACGCGTTACGCTTTGCGGCGACACAGCGGCGGTGCGGGGGAGCATCGCGGCGGCGACGGTTTGATTCGGGAGTTTGAATTTCTCGCATCGGCGCGCTTTACCCTGCTGACCGAGCGTCGGAGGGTTCGGCCCTGGGGCTTGAACGGCGGTGAAGCGGGAGTCTCGGGCGAGAATCGGCTGAACGGGAATGTCTTGCCGGGCAAAGTCAGCGCGCAGGCACAGCCCGGCGATCGCCTCAGTATTGCGACACCCGGGGGCGGGGGCTGGGGTGTGGTCCGCGAAGGCGCATGACTTTTCCGTGCTGACATTGCTAAAATAGCCGCCTTGAAATTGTCCGGGCCTTCATTTCTTTTCTTCGGTATGCCGGACGCCGACACGGCAGGTGATCAATGGAAACTCTCGACGCAATTAAACAGCAGATCGACAACAACCCCATCCTGATTTACATGAAGGGGTCGCCCAACCAGCCTCAGTGCGGTTTTTCGGCGCGTGCTTCTCAAGCGCTGATGGGCTGTGGTGAGCGTTTCGCGTTTGTGGATATTCTTGCCAACCCCGATATTCGCGCCAAGCTGCCCGAGTACGCTAACTGGCCAACCTTTCCTCAGCTCTGGATCAACGGCGAGCTGATCGGCGGCTGTGACATTATCTGCGAGATGTTCGAGAGCGGCGAGCTGCAAACGCTGATTAAGGAAACAGCGGCCCAACAAGCTGCTCAAAGCTGATCGCTTCCTTACTCGGAACCCAAGAAACCCGGCATCTGCCGGGTTTTTTTATGTCTGCCTGCTCCGCAAGTTCACAAATTGCGTATCCGTACTGAAATTGAGAATAAGAATGGTTCTTTTTATTTATGGCTTTGCTAATATTGCGCCGCCTTCAGGACGCTTTGGTGCGATGTTGTGTCGTAGCGGCAGGGATGTCAGATAAGAATATTCGAGATTGGGAGAATGTAACGTGAAAAAGACAGCTCTAGCTGTGGCGATTGCCGCCATGCCCCTGGCATCTCTGGGCGATGTGGCGACGCAGAAACAGGGTACGCCGCCGGAGAGTCTCAAGGTAGAGCAGGTCACGATCATTGGAGAGCGCCTCGATAAGCTCGCGGGCTCCGCTTATGTCGTTGACGAGTTGGAACTGGAAAAGTTTGAGTACACCGATATCCACCGCATGGTGCGGCAGGTACCGGGGGTGTATTTTCAAGAAGAAGACGGTTACGGGCTGCGCGCCAATATTGGTATTCGCGGCTCAGGCAGTGGTCGCAGCGGAAAGATCACCATGATGGAAGATGGCGTGTTGATTGCGCCGGCCCCCTATGCCGCTCCCGAAGCTTATTATTTCCCCACCAGCGGTCGTATGTCTGGCATTGAAGTGCTGAAGGGCCCCGACCTGCTGCGCCACGGACCGTTTACCGTAGGTGGTGCCATCAACCTGATTTCCACGCCGATTCCCGATATGGCGGAAGGCTTTGTCAACGTCGAAATCGGCGAGAACAGCTCGCAAAAATCCCATGTATATTATGGCGCCACGGAGGGTAGCTGGGGCTTCCTGCTGGAGAGTTATCAGGAAGAAACGCTGGGTTTCAAGAGTATCGATCGTTCCAACCGGGACACGGGTTACGACAAAGAAGATTATGTTGCCAAACTGCGCTGGCGCAGTGCTGAAGGCAGTGCCTACCCGCAGCAGTTGGATTTAAAAGTTAACTACACCGAAGAACAATCAAACGCGACCTACCTGGGTGTGACCGACGAGCAGTTTGATCGCGACCCATTCCGCCGCTATGGCCTGACTGAGCAGGATCAGATGAATACCCGGCAGTCGGGTGTCGTACTGCGTCATCGCATTGAGCTGAGCGAGTCGCTGGCACTGAACAGTATGGTGTATCGCAATGATTTCGAGCGTAGCTGGTTCAAGCTGGATCGCGTTGGTGCAGATAGCATCGGCTCGCTGATTGACAAGGCTAACAGCGGTGATGCCACTGCCTTGGGGATTCTCGAAGGTACGCAAAATGCTAACGACGTGCGGGTTAAAGACAATGCCCGTGAGTATTTCGGACGTGGCGTTCAGTTTGAGCTGAGTGGCAATACTGAGACCGGCAGCGTGAGTCATGACTGGGTGCTGGGCATTCGTCGCCACGAAGATGAGGTGGATCGTTTCCAGCCAATCACCGTGTACAATCAGGAGAATGGCAGCCTCCAGTTTGACTCGGTTATTCAGCCGGGCTCTGGCGATAACCGCGTTGACGAAGCGGAGGCCCTGTCGTTGTGGCTGGTCGACCGCATGACCATCGGCAAGCTCGATATCACCGCTTCACTGCGTCGCGAGGATATTGATACCAAGCAGGCCCGCTATGGCGATCTTGATCGCAATACCATCGCCAGCACGCGCAAGAATTCGGTTGATGATGTGATGGCAGGTCTGGGCGTCACCTATGCGCTGTCAGACGAGTGGCAACTGCTGGCCGGTGTGCATGAGGGCTTTGCGCCTCCCGGTGGCGGGGCAACCCGCGGCACGGGTCCGGAGGAGAGCTTGAACTACGAAATGGGTGGCCGCTATCGCTCAGAGCGTTTTTCTGCCGATGTTATCGCGTTCTTCTCTGACTACGAGAATACGGTTAATAACTGTTCCGTTGCCAACCGCTGTACCAATGGTGCTGATTCAGGCACAGAGAGCTTGGGTAAGTCAGAGATCAAAGGTCTGGAAGTGAGCCTGCAAGCTCTGTTGGCAGAGACCGCATCGTTGCGGTTTCCGATGACAGTGACCTATACCTACACTCACGCTGAAGTCACTGAAGACGCTGAAACTGTAAAGGTGACGAATGGTGTGCAGGAGCAGGTTGGCGTAAGAGACGGTGACAATCTGCCTTATCTGCCCGAAAATGTGCTGAATGTCAGTGTTGGGGTTGAAGCGTCGGATGGCAAGAAGGCCTACCTGTCTGCGACTTACCTCGATGACATGTGTGTGGACAATCTTTGCGAGCGGAGCAATGAGGATCAGCGTTACCGCAGCACCGAAAGCTATGTGACGGTGGATTTGGCGGCCAGTATGCCGGTGGCTGAAGGTGTTGAGGTATACACTCGCATCGACAACTTGCTCGATGAGCAGGCCATTGTCTCTCGCAGCCCTGCGGGCGCGCGTGTGAATCTGCCGCGCACCGCTTATGCCGGTATCCGCGTGCGCTTCTAAGTCAGGTATTGCCTCTCGGTAAAAACGCCCGAGTGACGTCTGTCGTCCTCGGGCGTTTTTGTCTGTGCTGGAGCTATCGCGAACATTGACCAGAAGCCGAGGTGTTGTCGCGTTGGCGGTCAATGTCGTCGGCCACGCTCCCTGCTAGCCTGTTGCGGTTCTTGTTTCTGGAGCCTGCGATGAATTCCACACTGAAACTTTGGCGAAAGCTGTCGGCGTATCCTGGCGGGAAGCGCCTGTTCTCTCGAGCGATCTGTATTAAAGCCCCTTACTTCTCCACCATCTCTCCGCAATTCGAGCAGTTGGATGTCGGTGCTGCGATTGTGCGCATTAAGGAGCGCCGTGGTCTGCACAATCACCTTGGCAGTGTGCATGCCATTGCGCTGTGTAATCTGGCCGAGGTGGCTGGCGGCTTGGCCTGCGAGGTTTCGATGCCTGAAGGGATGCGCTGGATTCCTTCCGGTATGACGGTGAAGTATAAAGCTCGCGCCAAGGGCGAGTTGCGCGGCTATGCCACGGTGCCGACGGTTGAGCCTGGCAAGAAAGCGGAGCTGCCGGTTACTGTTGATGTGAAGAACAGCGACGGAGAGTCGGTGTTTGAAGCCGAAATTGTCATGTACGTGTCGCCGGCGAAGTCGGCGTAAGAGAGACGGGCGGCCATGCGCCGCCCGGTACGCAGGCGTTTATTCGCCCACTTCACCCATTACCGATTGCTGGTAATTCTGGATGCCGACTTTTTCGATCAGGCCAAGCTGAGTTTCCAGCCAGTCGATATGCTCTTCCTCAGACTCGAGAATATCTTGCAGCAGATCGCGGCTGATGTAGTCAGCGACTGACTCGCAATACTTGATCCCGTCTTTCAGGTCGGGAACGGCTTTCAGCTCAAGGCTGAGGTCGCATTCCAGCATTTCCTTGGTGTTTTCACCGATCAGCAGTTTGCCAAGATCCTGAAGATTGGGGATGCCTTCGAGAAACAGAATGCGCTTGACCAGTTTGTCGGCGTGTTTCATTTCGTCGATGGATTCGTGGTACTCGTGCTCGCCGAGCTCTTTCAGGCCCCAGTCTTCATACATGCGGGCATGCAGAAAATACTGGTTAATGGCCACCAGCTCGTTGCCGAGGGCTTTGTTCAGATGGGCAATTACCTGGGGGTCGCCTTTCATCGCTGCAGTCCTTTATTCCGGGGTGATTGAAATACACACAGGGATTCTGGACGCGGAGGGCGGGGGAGTCAAGCTAAGCTATTGATTTTTATAGTTTATTGAAAACTTAAAGCCAATCGTTATCACTTGCTTTGGCGCGCTAGGCGGCGGCGTAGCAGAGGGATTCGTCGTAGTTGCTCAGGTGGGCATCGAAGACACTGCGGGCGAGCGATCCACATTTGCCGCACTGGCTGGCGAGATCCAGCTCACGGCGTAACTCGCGAAAACTGGTCGTGCCATTATCCATGGCCTCGCGAATCTGTGAGTCGGTGATACCTTTGCAGAGACAAACGTACATCTAATGCACCCATTACTGTTGCTCCCAGTCGGCCTGTCCGGTGGGGCGTGCTACGGGTATTAAAATTAATGAAAATGAGAATGCTTGTCAATTGTCTCTTTGTGACTTTTTCGTCATTCTTCCATAGTGCTTTGCTATAGGGGCTATTGGAATTTTCAATGGGATTGGGCCGGGGGCGCGTGTATCATGGCCCGTCTACTCCTTTTATCGGGTGCGTTCGCACCTTTATTCATAGTTAAAAAAACCGGAGGTTAACATCATGGGTGTACTCGTAGGTAAACCAGCTCCAGACTTCACTTGCGCAGCGGTTCTGGGCAACGGCGAAATCGTTGACTCTTTCACCCTCAGCGAAGCAGCCAAGGGCAAATACGCGGTACTGTTCTTCTACCCGCTGGACTTCACCTTTGTCTGCCCCTCAGAGCTGATTGCTCTGGACCACCGCATGGACAAATTCCGTGAGCTGGGTGTGGAAGTGATCTCGGTTTCTATCGACTCTCAGTTCACGCACAACGCATGGCGCAACACCGCGATTAAAGATGGTGGTATCGGTCCTGTGACTTACACCATGGCTGCTGACGTGCGTCACGACATTTGCCGTGCCTACGACGTTGAAGCGGAAGGTGGTGTTGCGTTCCGTGGCGCATTCCTGATCGACAAAGAAGGCATGGTTCGCTCACAGCTGATCAACGACCTGCCGCTGGGCCGTAACGTTGACGAGCTGGTGCGTCTGGTAGAGGCCCTGCAATTCCACGAAGAGCACGGCGAAGTGTGCCCGGCTGGCTGGAACAAAGGCGACAAAGGTATGGACGCGTCACCGACAGGTGTTGCTGCTTACCTGGCTGAGAACTCTGACAAACTGTAAGTCAGTTTCAGTGTTCCACAAAAAACCCGGCTTCGTGCCGGGTTTTTTGTGTCTGCAAAATGCTGACGGGGATCAGCTCAGGTGCTTTTCGAAAAACGCCGTCAGTTTGTCGAACGGAATTTTATCGAGTTGATCGTAGAGGTCAGTATGGTTGGCGTCTTCAATGATCAGTAGCTCCTTGGGCTCGGCCGCCAGCTCATAGGCCGTTTCGCTGAAGTAACGCGAATGGGCTTTGTCGCCGTGGATAAGCAGTGTCGGCCGTGGAGCAATCTCGTCAATATATGACAGCAATGGCATGTTCATAAAGGACAGCGGATTCGTTAACGTCCACGAGGCATTGGAGTTGATGGCGCGGGGGTGGAAGCCGCGTTCTTTCGACTTGTAGTAGGCCGCATATTCCACGACGAACTGGGGTTCTCCGCCCTGAAGCTCCAGCGAAACCGGGCCGACGGCCGGTTTCCCGTTTTCAGCATCCGCCCAGCGCTGCAAGCTCAGTTGTTCGAGCGTCTTTGTGCGTTCTTCTTGCGTGGTGCTGTCGTAGTAGCCTTTGGACATCACCCGAGTCATGTCGTACATGGTGCTGGTGGCGACCGCCTTGATGCGCTTGTCGACTGCGGCGGCGTTCAGTGCCATGCCTCCCCAGCCGCAGATGCCGATAATTCCGAGGCGATTGCGATCAACCTGGGGTAGCAGCCCAAGAAAATCCACCGCTGCGCTGAAGTCCTCGGTGTTGATGTCGGGAGAGGCCACATGGCGGGGGGTGCCGCCACTCTCGCCCGTGTAGGAAGGGTCGAAAGCCAGTGTCACGAAACCACGCTCTGCCATCGTTTGCGCGTACAGCCCCGAGGATTGCTCTTTAACGGCGCCAAAGGGGCCGCTCACTGCAAGCGCGGGCATTTTGTCTGCCGCTTTCTTGGGTTGGTAAAGGTCCGCTGCCAGAGTGATGCCATAGCGATTGGTGAACGTAACCTTCTGGTGGTCGACATCGTTGCTTTTGGGGAAGGTCTTGTCCCATTCACTGCTCAGTGTTGGTGCTGTGTGCGCAAATGCCTGTGATGTGCCAGATGTCATACTCATAGCGGCGATACCTGCTCCGGTTATCTTTAAGAGTGTTCTGCGCCCCTGATCAGGGCTGTCGTCGTCCCGTTGTTCGTGTAAGTCGGTCATGGTCTTGTCTCCGGTGTGCTGAGTTGCGCGAGTGCCTGCTGGGCACGGGTGGCGGTATCGCCACCAACGCGCTCCACGAGGACCGTACCCGCGTGATGCAAATGCTCAGGCGTCAGGTGGGTATTCAGTGCGATATTGAGGTGGGCGGCGAGTTGCGGTTCCGCGCCGGGTATTGCCGCCAGCATGGCGATGGTGGCCAGTTCACGGTCTTCCCAACTGAGGTTGTCGCGAGAGAATATGTCGCCAAAAAGATGGGTTTTCAGGTATTCACCAATGGCCGGGGCGAAATCAAACAGTGGCCCCTTGACGGGGTTGCCGACAAGCCGGGTCTGATTGGCCGTGCCCGCTGCCAGTAGTTCAGCTCCCTCGGGAATCGGCTTCTGGGGTGGGCGACCGATCTCATCGTCAATGCCCCGGCTGCGGCGGTCTTCAATAACGGCCATCAGTGTGCCGAGGGCATTCAGGCTGCGTGGGAAGCCGGCATAGGCATAGAGCTGGGTCAGGACTTCTTTGGCATCGTTGACGGTTATCCCGGAGGCCAGCCCATCATGCAGCGCGGTTTCCAGCGCCTTAAGGTCGCCTTGGGCCCCGTAGGCGGCGATGGGAAGCAGCGACTGCTGCCGGGCGGTAAGTTCGTGAGTTGCCGTCATCGCGTTGCTCTCCGCATTGGGGGAAGTGGCCTGCGCTGGAAGCGTCAGGGTGATCAGGCTGAGGACGAACAACAGCCGGGAAAAGGCGCGCGTGCTCATCGCGATGACTTGCTCCGTTTGTCGCTGTCGTAGGCGCCGTATTGGGCATCACTGACCTTCTCCATCCAGACCACATTCTTGCCGTCGTCGTCTTCTCCGGTAACGACCAGGTGCGTCATTGGCGAATTGGGTGCTGCGCCGTGCCAGTGCTTGACCCCCGGTGGGCACCAAAGCGTGTCGCCGACCTGCACTTCCTGAATCGGTTTGCCCCACTCCTGGGTCAAGCCGACACCTTCTGTGACGATGATATGTTGGCCACTGGGATGCGTGTGCCAGGCTGAGCGTGCACTGGGTTCGAAAGTGACATAGGCACCGGATGCGTTGATTTCCGAGGTGCTGGGGAAAAGCGGGTCTACGCGTACCTTGCCACTGAAAACCTGCTCGGCTCCGTCGAATGACGGCTGGGACCCAGCGCGGCGTATCACTTGTTCGTTGTGCGACGATGGGTCGGCGATGGTCATCGGGGTAGTGAGTACCGCCAGACAGGACAGGGCTCTCTTGATAATGCCGCTGCTCATGCTGTCCTCCTTTCTCTTCGTAGCGAGTGTGCCGTTACGTTAAGACGAGAGAACTGTGACAACAATGGGGTTTGGCTCATTGCAGCTATGCATGAAATGCATGCATGAAGGGGATATTGCCGATGTAGAATGGAAATATACAAGATATTATTGTTTATTATTAATTAATAGGGCGGAGTCTTTGCCGCGGAGACCTTGAATGCGTGAAGAGCTGAGTGATCTGGCCTTGTTTATGACGGTGGCGGAGTTTCGGAGCTTCACGCGTGCTGCCGCCCAGTTGGGCATGTCCCAATCAGCGGTCAGTCACGCAGTGAGACGGCTGGAGAGCAGTGTCGGCATCAAGCTGTTAAACCGCACGTCGAGACGGGTTTCCACAACCGATGCCGGAGAAAAGCTGCTCGCCGCCCTGCGCCCGGGGTTGGGCATGATCAGTGCGAGAATTGAGGAGCTCCGTTTGTTGGGTGACGTGCCGCGAGGACTGGTGCGAATTGCGACCAGCAAACCGGCGCTGCGCACGATTCTGTGGCCAACGCTGTCGGCGATTGTCCGCGATTACCCGGAAATTCAGATAGAGCTTAACCTGGAGAGCCGATTAACCGATCTGGCGGAGGATCGGTTTGATGCCGGTGTTCGCTTGCGTGAATTCGTCAGCCCAGACATGGTGGCGATCAAGCTTGGGCCGCCGGTGAGGCTGGCTGCCGTCGCGTCGCCGGCATATTTTCAGGAGCGCGGCACGCCGCAGCATCCCGACGACCTGGATAAGCACGCTTGCCTGGTGCTGAGGTTTCACGCCCACGCCCCGACCTACGATTGGGAGTTCGAGAAAGACGGGGAGGCGCTGGTGAAAAAGGTGTCGGGTCCGTTTATTTTCAGTGAAAGTGATATCTGTATTGAAGCTGCCAAGGCGGGTCACGGTATTGCCTTCGTGACCGAGGCGGAGGTAAAAGACGATATCGATAGCGGGGCGCTGCGACGGGTATTGGCTGACTGGTGTCCGCCTTTCGACGGCTTTTACCTGTGCTACTCGGGGCGGCGCAATATCAGCTCTGCATTCCGGCTGGTCATTGATCGTTTGCGCCATGCGGCGGCCCAACTCCCTGAATAGTCGAGCGTCGTGGCCTGTGTCAGCGGCAATGATTGACAAAACCTGCGCATAAAAAAGCCCCACCGATTGGCGGGGCTTTTTTTGTGGCTTGCGCCGCTTGGGGAAATTACGCTGCGAAGTTAGCGGCAGCAAATTCCCAGTTCACCAGGTTCCAGAATGCTTCCAGGTACTTGGGACGCGCGTTGCGGTAGTCGATGTAGTAAGCGTGCTCCCACACATCGGCGGTGAACAGCGGCGTTTGGCCGTCGCGAGCAATGGGGGTGTCGGCGTCGTCAGTGTTGACGATTTCCAGGCTGCCGTCGCTGTTTTTTACCAGCCAGGTCCAACCTGAACCGAAGTTACCAACCGCTTTGGCATTGAAGGCTTCTTTGAAGGCGTCGAAGGAGCCGAATGCGCTGTCGATAGCGGCCGCCAGGTCACCGGTCGGTGCGCCGCCGCCGTTGGGGCTCAGGCTGTTCCAATAGAAGGTGTGGTTCCATACTTGAGCCGCCTGGTTAAACAGACCGCCGCTGGCGCTCTTGATGATGTCTTCCAGAGACTTGCCTTCGTTTTCAGTGCCGGCAGTCAGCTCGTTCAGTTTGGTGACATAGGCGTTGTGGTGTTTGCCGTGGTGGAAGTCCAGTGTCTCGGCAGAGATATGGGGTTCCAGAGCATTCTTTTCATAAGGCAGTGCGGGTAATTCAAAAGCCATTGTGGGTCTCTCCTGACGTTTTGTGGGTTTTGATTTCCTGCAATCGTTGCCGCTGCAGGTTTTATCTCTCAGTATTCTTTGAGTGCTGCCGGGAGTGGAGTTCAGTCCCAGCGCCAGCCGCCCATATCCTGCCAGCGATTGACGATCTGGCAGAACAGCTCTGCGGTCTTCTCGGCATCGTACGCGGCGCTGTGTGCCGCGCTGTTGTCAAAGGCAATATCGGCCAGCTGGCAGGCTTTCGCCAAAACCGTGTGGCCGTAAGCCAGCCCCGCCAGGCTGGCCGTATCCATCACCGAAAAGGGGTGAAAGGGATTTCGCTTGATGCCGCTGCGCTCAATGGCGGCCAGTACAAAGCCCAAGTCGAAGTGGGCATTGTGCCCGACCAGCACGGCGCGCGTACAGCCGTGGGCCTTCACCTGCTGACGGATTTTCTTCATCAGCTCGCCCATAGCGGTGACTTCCTTGTGGGCCTCGCGATTGGGGTTATAGGGGTCGATACCCGTAAATTCAAGGGCCGCGGTTTCCAGATTGGCGCCTTCAAAGGGTTCAACGTTGTAGCTCAGTGTTTCATCCGGTTCGAGATTACCGGCATCGTCCATGCGCAACAGGGTGGCGGCGATTTCCAGAATGCCGTCCGTCCGGCTGTTGAAACCGCCGGTTTCTACGTCGATAACCACCGGCAGGAAGCCGCGAAAGCGCTGGGCGATCAGGCTTTTACCTTCATTCATCGGCATGCTTAAACCACTTTCCAGCGCAGGGTTTCGCCCGCGCGCAGAGGCTTAACGGTATCGCTGCCCAGCGGCAGGCTTTCCGGCAGTACCCAGTCTTCTCGCTGCAGGGTGATTTTGTCGCTGTTGCGCGGCAGGCCGTAAAAATCGGGGCCGTGGAAGCTGGCAAAGGCTTCAAGCTTGTCGAGTGCCTTCGCATCTTCAAAGGCTTCTGCGTACATCTCGATGGCGGCATTGGCGGTATAACAGCCTGCACAGCCGCAGTCAGCTTCTTTGCGGTGACGCCCGTGAGGCGCCGAATCGGTGCCAAGGAAGAACTTGGGGCTGCCCGATGTCGCCGCGTCAATCAGCGCCTGCTGATGGCGGTTGCGCTTCAGAATGGGCAGGCAGTAGTAGTGCGGACGAATACCGCCAACCAGCATATCGTTGCGATTGAACAGCAGGTGGTGGGCGGTAATGGTTGCGCCGACATAGGCCGGTGCTTCGCTGACAAAGGCGGCAGCATCGGCTGTGGTGATATGTTCCAGCACAATGCGCAGGCCGGGGAAGCTATGGACCAGTCGCTTCAGGTGGCGCTCGATAAATACCGCTTCGCGGTCGAAGATATCGATGTCGGCATCGGTGACTTCACCGTGCAACAGCAGGGGCAGTCCCTGTTTCTCCATTTCTGCCAGCACTGGCCACAGGCCATCCAGATCAGTAACGCCAGCGTCGGAATTGGTTGTGGCACCGGCCGGGTAGAGTTTGGCCGCGTAAACCAGCCCGGAGGCTTTGGCCTCGGTAATATCTTCCGGTCGGGTCATATCAGTCAGATACAACACCATGAGCGGGGTGAAGTCCCGGCCCGCGGGTATGGCCGCGCGGATGCGCTGCTCATAGGCGCTGGCTTCAGCCAGGTTGCGCACGGGCGGCGTCAGGTTGGGCATCACGATTGCGCGGCCAAAATAGCGGCTGGCATCGTCTACGGTGCTGGTCAGGGCATCGCCATCGCGCAGATGGATATGCCAGTCGTCGGGGCGGGTAATGTGCAGGGTTTGCATGGCCTAGCCTGTGGTGATGTGAGCCGAAATGCTACAGGATTGCGCTGCCTGATAAAAGCCGGGGCCGGGCCGAATGCTGGCGAATCCGGCCACCTTTTTGCTTGCCGGATTCCCCGTGTGGCAATCTATGTGCTGATTCGAGGAGTTTCCCCTGATGTCCCGCCTATACAGTTCCGTCAGTCTGATCGGTATGCCCGCTTGTGGAAAGTCTACGGTGGGGCGACGCCTTGCGGCGGCGCTGGGGTTGCGCTTTATCGATGGTGATGCGCTGATCGAGCAAAAGCAGGGGCGTCGATTGTCGGAAATTCTGGCAGAAAAGGGGTATTTGGGGCTGCGCGAGGTTGAGGAGCAGGCCTTGCTGAGTGAGGATTTTCACGCTGCGGTGCTCGCAACCGGCGGCAGCGCCGTATACAGCGACGCGGTCATGGCGGCCCTGCGTCGCAGCGGGGTGATTATTTTCATTGATGTGCCGTTGGACGCGCTGCGCTCGCGGCTGGGGGATTTCGCTGCCCGTGGTGTGGCTTGCCCGCCGGGCACCGGCTTGGACGAGTTGTTTGCCGAGCGCTATCCGCGCTACGAGCGGGCGGCAGATATCCGCGTTGACGCGACAGGGCTGGACGAGGAGGCGCTGCTGTCTTCGCTGCAGAGTGCGCTGCGTGACTGGCATAATGGCGATCGACCGCTGAGCTTGCCCGCGAGTGATCATTAAAGGCCGATAATAAATGCCGCGCTGCCTAAAGCGTGCACAAGGGAGGGGCGAATGCCCATTAAACGACACACCTGTATTGAGATTTCCAAGGAAGACCTGAAGTTTTCCGCAGCGCACTTCACCATTTTTTCTGCAAGCGATCGCGAGCGTCTCCACGGACACAACTTTCGTGTCAGCCTCGACCTGACTGCCGAGGTGGGTGATGACGGCATGTGCTTCAGCTACGTGGAGATAAAAAAGCGGCTGCGCAAGCTCTGTGCAACCCTGGATGAGTACGTGCTGTTGCCGGGGCAGTCCCCCTATCTGACGATTGCGGAGCAGGGCAACTACTATTGCGCGCACTTCAACGGTGAGGAAATGCTGTTTATCAAGGCCGATACCTTGGTACTTCCGCTGCGAAATACCACCGTTGAGGAGTTCGCCCGCTACCTGCTGGAGCGCCTGTTGGAGGACGCGCCGTTTATCGATGGCAATGAAATCAGCAGCCTGGTGATGAAAGTGTCCTCAGGGCCGGGCCAGTGGGGCTCCGCGAGTTGGACACGGGACTGAACACAGTGGGAGAGAATGTGAGCAAACTACTGATTATTACGGGCGGCAGCCAGGGTATTGGCCGAGCGACTGCCGAGCGCTTTCTGGGCGACGGCTATCGGGTCATCAACCTGTCGCGGCGCCCCATTCCCTTGGCGGGCGCGGAGCAGTGCTCTGTGGATATGTCAGCCCCGGCGTGGCTGACGGACTGCGCAGAGACCCTGGTCAGTGCAGCGAAAGCGGCGGAGCAGGTAGTGCTGATCCACAATGCGGCCCGTCAGGACAGCGACACGGTTGCCTCACTGCAGGGCGAAAGTTTTCGGGATGTGCTGCAGATTAATCTGGTTGCACCACAGCAGCTCAATGCCTTGCTGATTCCCCACATGGCGGCGGGCTCGTCGATTTTGTATGTGGGTTCCACGCTGGCGGAAAAAGCGGTGAAAGGTTGTGCCTCGTATATTGCCAGCAAGCACGGACTGGTCGGGTTGATGCGCGCCACCGTGCAGGATCTGGCCGGTACCGGCATCCACAGCGCCTGTATCTGTCCCGGCTTCACCGACACCGATATGCTGCGTGGACACATTAATAATGATCCGGACGTCATCGCGGCGATTACTGCCAATGTGTCGGCAGGGCGGTTAATCGATCCGGCGGAAATCGCCGATCTGCTCCATTTTGGTGCGCGCTCGCCGGTGGTCAGCGGCGCGGTGATTCACGCCAACCTCGGTCAAATCGAACACTGACAGTCGCCTTATGCCGCCCGCGCCGGGCGGTTATCCTCGCTCTTCGCCGCGCCTGTTGAATATCCGTATTACAGTTGGCGCCCATCTTGCAAAACCCTTTTTGCACACCTCGCGACGGGCCTCCTCCGCGCAGAATCTTTCCACGGACGGTGAGCAGGCCCCTGCGGTTGTCACTGTGTTTTATACCTGTATTGCCGGGTACTCATACTTGTTTGCGTTACGGTCATCCGAATTGCTGGAACACAGAATCAAAGTAGATGGCAATTGCGTAAGGGAGTAGAGTGAAGTGGCAAACACATGAAACTGTCGTCACGCCTACTGCGTACAGACTGTCAGTAACGTGGCGTTTCAGCAGAAAAGGAGATTGCAAGAATGGGCATACTTGATAACGTCCGAGAGCAATACCTGAAGGGCAAAGAAGAGGAAATGTCGTTGCTCGACTACCTCGATCTTTGTCGCTCTGATCCGCTTGCGTATGCAACTCCTGCGGAGCGAATGCTCGCAGCCATCGGCGAGCCGGAGTTGGTCGATACCCGCAGCGACCCGCGGTTGTCGCGGATTTTTTCCAACCGTTTGATTCCCCGTTATCCCGCCTTTGCCGAGTTTTACGGCATGGAAGACGTGATCTCCCAGATCGTCGCCTATTTCAAACACGCCGCGCAGGGGCTGGAAGAGCGCAAGCAGGTGCTCTACCTGCTGGGGCCGGTGGGCGGCGGTAAATCGTCGATTGCCGAGCGCCTGAAAAAACTGATGGAGGCCTACCCCATCTATGCGCTCAAGGGGTCCCCCATCAATGAATCACCGCTGGGCTTGTTCGACCCGCAGCGCGACGGCCCGCAACTTGAGGAAGAGTACGGTATTCCCAGCCGCTACCTCACCGGCTTGTCATCCCCCTGGGCGCTGAAGCGCCTGGACGAATACGAAGGTGACCTGACCCAATTCCGAGTCGTGCGTATTCAGCCCTCGGTGCTCAAGCAGGTGGCGGTGACCAAAACCGAGCCCGGTGACGAGAACAACCAGGATATTTCCACCCTGGTGGGCAAGGTCGATATTCGCAAACTGGAAGCCTATGCCCAGGACGACCCTGACGCCTACTCCTACTCCGGTGGCCTCTGTCTGGCTAACCAGGGTTTGCTGGAGTTTGTGGAGATGTTCAAGGCGCCCATCAAAATGTTGCACCCGCTGCTGACTGCGACGCAGGAGGGGAACTACAAGGGCACGGAAGGCTTCTCGGCGATTCCGTTTCAGGGGGTGATTCTGGCCCACTCCAACGAATCGGAATGGCAGAGTTTCCGCAACAACAAGCACAACGAGGCGTTCCTCGACCGGGTGTACATCGTCAAGGTGCCCTACTGCCTGCAGGTGTCGGAAGAGGTCAAGATTTACGAAAAACTGCTGCGCCACAGTTCGCTGGCCGAGGCGCCCTGTGCGCCGGGTACGCTGGAAATGCTGGCACAGTTCTCGGTACTGTCGCGGCTGAAAGAGCCGGAGAACTCCAGCATCTATTCGAAGATGCGGGTGTACGACGGCGAGTCGCTGAAAGACACCGATCCGGCCGCCAAGTCCTATCAGGAGTACCGTGATTATGCGGGGCAGGATGAGGGCATGGACGGTATCTCTACCCGCTTTGCCTTCAAGGTCTTGTCGGCGGTCTTTAACTACGACAATGCCGAAATCGCCGCCAACCCGGTGCATCTGATGTATGTGCTGGAGCAGCGCATCATGCGCGAGCAGTTGCCGGAGGATGTACAGCGCCGCTATCTGGAGTTCATTAAAGGTTGGCTGGCGGTGCGCTACGCCGAATACGTGGGCAAGGAGATTCAGACTGCGTATCTGGAGTCGTACTCCGAGTACGGTCAGAACATCTTCGATCGCTACGTCACCTTTGCGGACTACTGGATTCAGGACGAGGATTACCGCGATCCGGAAACCGGGGCGATTTTCGACCGGGCGACGCTGAACGGCGAGCTGGAGAAAATCGAAAAGCCGGCCGGTATCGCCAACCCCAAGGACTTCCGCAACGAGATCGTCAACTTCGTGCTGCGGGCGCGGGCGCAGAACGAGGGCCGCAATCCCAACTGGACCAGTTACGAAAAGCTGCGTGATGTGATTGAGAAGAAAATGTTCTCCAGCACTGAAGAGTTGCTGCCAGTGATTTCCTTCAACGCCAAAGCCTCGGATGAAGATCGCAAGAAACACGAGAACTTTGTCACGCGTATGGTGGAAAAAGGCTACACCCCGAAACAGGTGCGGCTGCTGTCTGAGTGGTATCTGCGCGTGCGCAAGGCGGGCTGACCGAAAGCTGATATCCGCAAGGATTAAGGGGCGAAAATGTCGATGATTATTGACCGGCGCCTGAACGACCGTAACAAGAATGCGACCAATCGCGCGCGGTTTATCAGGCGCTACAAATCGCAGCTCAAGCGCTCGGTTGCCGATCTGGTAGCCAAGCGTTCCATTACCGATATGGGGCGCGGCGGCGAGGTGGGAATTCCGGTAAAGGATATTTCCGAACCCCGCTTCCGTATCGGTCAGGGCGGCGATCGCGAGATGGTGCATCCCGGCAACCACAGCTTTTCGACGGGCGACAAAATCGCCAAGCCGGAGGGTGGTGGTAGCGGTCAGGGTGAAGACGGCGAGGGCCAGGGCGAAGGCGAGGGCGGCAACGGGCAGGACAATTTTATGTTTACCCTCTCCAAAGAGGAGTTCATGAACCTGTTCTTTGACGACCTCGAACTGCCACGGCTGGCGCGCACCGTTCTGGGCGATGCCAGTCAGTTCACCATGCGCCGGGCGGGCTATACCCCCAGTGGCGTGCCGGCCAATCTGTCAGTGCGCCGCTCGCTGGAAAACGCCATGGCGCGGAAAATTGCGCTGACGGCGCCGCTCAAACGTGAACTTCGCTTGCTGGAAGAACAGGGTGGTGATCCCGAGGAGATTCAGGCCCTGAAGGATCGCATTGCCCGTGTGCCGTTTCTGGATGAATACGACCTGCGTTTCCGCCACAAGGTGAAGGAACCCAAGCCGATCAGCCGCGCGGTGATGTTCTGCCTGATGGACGTGTCGGCGTCCATGTCGGAGCAGAAGAAGGATCTCGCCAAGCGCTTTTTCACACTGCTATACCTGTTCCTGAGCCGCAAGTACGAGAAGGTGGAACTGGTCTTTATTCGCCATACCTCCAATGCGGAAGAAGTGGACGAAGAAGCCTTTTTCCACGATCCGCAGACCGGCGGCACGGTAGTCATGTCGGCGCTGAATCTGATGCTGGAGATTATCGCCGACCGCTACGACAGCGAGCAGTGGAATATCTACGGTGCCCAGGTGTCGGATGGCGATGCTTTCGGCAGCGATCCCCAGCGCAGTGCCTCGCGCTTGAAGTCCGATATTCTGCCGCTGTGTCGCTACTTCTCTTATGTTGAGGTGCCGGACAACCCCAACAGCGTGACACCACTGGCGGCGGCGTACAGTCAGCTGCGCGATCCCAACTTTGCCCTCGCTCGCGTCATGCATCGCGGTGATGTTTATCCGGTACTTCGGGAGCTGTTCCAGCGGGAGGCCGCATGAATACTGCCAACACGCGTCGGGAAGAATCTGTACTGTCTCACGGCGGCGACTGGGACTTCGAACTGCTTCAGCGCTATGACAGCGAGATCGCCAAGATCGCCGCTGAATTTGGTCTGGATACCTATCCCAACCAGATCGAGGTGATTGCCTCTGAGCAGATGCTCGATGCCTATGCTTCGGTCGGTTTGCCGATCAGCTATACCCACTGGAGTTACGGTAAGGAATTTATCCGCAATGAAGAGGCCTATCGGCGCGGCATGCGGGGACTGGCCTATGAGTTGGTGATCAACTCCGACCCCTGCATTGCCTACTTGATGGAAGACAACAGCATGCCCATGCAGGCGCTGGTCATCGCTCATGCCTGCTATGGTCACAACTCCTTTTTCAAAGGCAATTACCTGTTCAAGCAGTGGACCAGTGCCGACGCAATTGTCGATTACATGGTGTTTGCCCGAAAGTATATTTTCGAGTGCGAGCAGAAGTATGGCATCGACAAGGTGGAAGAAACACTGGATGCCTGTCATGCCCTGATGGACCACGGCGTCGACCGCTACCATCGGCCTTCGCCGCTGTCGGCGCAGGATGAACTGCGGCGTCAGCACGAGCGAGCCGAGCACGCCCGCAAGCAGTACGATGAAATCTGGCGCACTCTGCCGCGCTCCGCCAAAGACGATGCGGATACACCGGAAAAATCGCGCAAGGCGTTTCCCGCCGAGCCTCAGGAAAACCTGCTGTACTTCATTGAGAAGTACTCGCCGACGCTGGAGACCTGGCAGCGGGAAATTGTGCGTATTGTGCGCAAGCTCGCGCAGTATTTTTATCCCCAGGGCCTGACCAAGGTGATGAACGAGGGCTGGGCGACGTTCTGGCATTACACCCTGCTTAACACCCTTTATGATCGCGGTCTGGTCGACGATGGTTTCATGTTCGAGATTCTGCAATCCCACACCAATGTGGTCATGCAGCCGGGCTACGACCACCCGGCGTACAGCGGTATGAATCCCTATGCGCTGGGCTTTGCCATGTTCCGCGATCTGCGGCGCATCTGTGAGGAGCCCGACGAGGAAGACCGCGCCTGGTTCCCGGATATTGTCGACAAGGATTGGCGCGAGGTGCTGGATTTTGCCATGCGCAATTACAAGGATGAGTCGTTTATCGCTCAGTACTTGTCTCCCAAGCTGATTCGCGAATTCCACCTTTTTGCGATTGCCGACCAGCATCAGGACGATCACCTGACCGTGGCAGCGATTCACAATGAAGACGGTTATCGCGAAGTGCGTCGCCTGCTGTCGCGGCAGTACAACCGCGACGTATTGGTGCCGGATATTCAGGTGCAGCGCTACGAATACATGGGCGATCGCTCACTGCTGTTGCGCTACACCCGGCTGCGCGACCGGCCGCTGACCGGCGAGGCCAAAGAAGTGCTCAAACACCTCAGTCGACTCTGGGGCTTTACGGTCAGCATGGAAGTGTTTGACGAGCGCGAAGGCGTGGTGGACCGGGTTGATGTGGAGCCGGTGCGCGACTGAAGGCACCGGCGGTATCGGCGCTCAGCGTCCCGTATAGGTCGCTGGCGTTTTACTGAAAAAGGCATCGATTGCCAGCGCGTGGTCGTCAGTCCCGTGACACTGCGCCTGCACGTCGGCACACACATCCAGAAAGTCGTTCAATTCCTGACGCTGCGCCTGTTTCAACAGGCGCTTGGTATGGCGCAGGGTGATCGGGGGCTTGCTGGCAATGTCGGTAGCCATCGCTTCCGCGCGTGCCAGCAGTGAGTCGCTACTCACTTTTTCCAGCAGCAGACCCAGTGACAATGCCTCGTCGGCTTTGACCAGTCGTCCGGTAAACGTCAGTTCGGCCGCGCGCTGGTAGCCCACCAGACGTTGCAAGAACCAGCCACCCCCATCACCGGGAATCAGTCCCAGATTGATAAAGGTTTCGCCGAACAGGGTGTTCTCGCTGCCGATGCGCAGGTCGCACATGCAGCAGAGATCAAAGCCCGCGCCGATGGCGGCGCCATTAACGGCCGCGATGGTGACCACTTCCGCGTTGAATACCGCCTTGCTGATGCGCTGGATGCCACGCCGGTAGGCGTCAGAAATTTCGCTGGCGCTACCGGCGAACATGCCCTGTTTATCCCGCATTTCTTTAACGTTGCCGCCTGCACTGAAGGCGCGCCCGGCGCCGGTCAGGATCAGGCAACTGATCTCTGCATTGGCGTTTGCCCAGTCGATCGCATCGCAAATATCGTCGATCAGCGTGGTGCCCGTCAGGGCATTCATCACGTCATCGCGTTCAAATTGCAAAATGGCATAGCGACCTTTTTGGATCAGGCTGGCATCGCGTAGCGTCGGGAGCGTCATCAGGGCAATCCTTCTTGATGGAAAGGGAGGTGGGCGATTATGCCACAGCCGCGAGAACCCTTTGAGGACCGCAGGCGTATAGCCAAGGTCAATGGAGGTTGTTATGAAACGGTTTGAGTTGGAACAGATTGATAGCCATGCCGCCAGCGCATTGGAAATTCACGCGCTGGATGGCGGTTTATACAGTGCCATGGCAGTGATTAACGGTGAGCGGCGAGCTTTGTATCACCACGGGAAACGACTCAGTTCACGGCACTTGCCGGCCTTGCGTGAGAGCTTGTCCCTGAGTGCCTGTCCCCAGTTTCTGGTGCAACAAAGTGCCTACGATGAAATGGTCGGACAGCCGGGAAGTGCTATGGGGAATACCCTGCGTATTCCCTTGGCGCGGCTGTCTCCGGAAGGGGCTGCCGACTAGCGGCAGCTCTGGCTGAGGAATTCATTGCGGGTGGCGGGATCGGTTTTGAAGCTACCCCCCAACGCGGTGGTTTGTGTGCGGGAGTTGGTGTCCATCACGCCGCGGCTTTTCACGCAGTAGTGGATGGCATCCACGGTGACTGCCACATCTTCGGTTTCCAGCAGGGTTTGCAGCGCCACCAGCACTTGCTGGGTCAGGCGCTCCTGTACCTGAGGGCGCTGTGCAAAGAAGCGCACAATGCGGTTGATCTTGGAGAGCCCGATCACTTTGTCATGGGGGATGTAGGCAACCGTTGCCTCCCCGTCAATCGTCACAAAGTGGTGTTCGCAGGTGCTGGTGACGCTGACGCCACTGACTTTCACCATCTCTTCTACCCGCATCTTGTTGTCGATATTGGTGATCTTGGGAAAGTTGCTGTAATCCAGACCACAGAAAATTTCGTCGACGTACATCTTGGCGATGCGGTGCGGGGTTTCCTCTAGGCTGTCATCGCTCAGATCCAATCCCAGAGTCTCCATAACACCCAGCATTAAGTCGCTGATGCGCTGTTTTTTCTGGTCATTGCTCAATGCGCTCTGGGGGCGCATGGGCGTTTCCAGCCCGGCCTTGAGCAGGGCCTCGTGCACGGCGGTCGCTTCCTTGGAAATCATGCTTTTGCTCTCTGCTGACGTTTTGCCTTGTTTACGGACAAAGCAGGAATTTGGTTTCTGTGACGTGTTGGGCAGTGAGGTGTAACACGGATTTCGCGGAGTTGCCGAGTCGGGGTACAGTAATTCTTTGCCGAGCATTGCAAGGGAGTGGCCGGATGGCTTCGCTGGATAAACTGACCTACCCGAGCCTGTCGAAACCGGATTACCAGCGGCAGATGGACGCCCTGCAACTGGCGCTCATGTCGATGCAGCTCAGTCTGTTCCGCAACCGGCAGCGTGCGGTGCTGGTAGTGGAAGGGCCGGATGGCGCCGGCAAAGGGGGGCTGCTGCGGCGTGCACTGCGCTATATGGACCCCCGCAGTGTGCGTGTGCATCCCACCGGCGCGCCGGATGAACGCGAACGCGGACAGCATTATCTGCAGCGCTTCTGGGAACGCCTGCCCAAGCCCGGACAGATATCCGTATTTGACCGCTCCTGGTACGGGCGCTTACTGATTGAGCGGGTAGAAAATGGCCTGCACGATGTAGAGCGCGCGCGTCGGGAAATTGCCCAATTTGAACAGATGCTGATTGATGACGGCATTCTGCTGTTCAAAATCCTGCTGTACATCGATGAGGAGACCCAGCGGCAGCGTCTGTTGGCGCGGCTGAATAATCCCGAGAAGCACTGGAAGTTGACGGGCTCGGATCTGAGCGCCTTTCAGCGTTATGCCGAGTATCAGTCGGCTTTTGAGGATTTGCTGGAGTACAGCAGCTCTCCGGTTGAATGGCACTTAATTCCCGCCAATGACAAGTATTACGCCAGGGTCCACGCTATGCAGTGTGTTCAGGATGCCTGGCTTGCGCATTTCGGCGCGCCCGCTGTCGCGCCTATCGACCCGGAATTTGAACAACGGGCTAGAATCTTACTCGAACGCTGATGCCGGCAGTTGGCCGAATAACATAAGAAACGGGAGCCCCTGGCTTGAGAAATGCGATAAGAGAGAGTATCGACATACTGGGAGCGCGGCTGATACTGCTGGTGTTGCTGGTATTCGGTGTGGCTTTCGTCTTCCTGTTTCCGCTGTCCGAGCATTTTGCCACTGCGCGGGCAGAAGCCCGCTTAAATACCCAACTGCAACAACAATTAGACGCTCGCAGCAGCAGCTTGCGCAGTCGTATTGACTTGCTCGAGCGTGACACTCAGATGCTTTCTCAGTTGTCATCTGTGGTAGCGGTTCAGGCGGCGATGGCGAAAGCTGGCGCGCTGGATGCCTCCCAGAAAGGCCGACTTCATCACGACTTCCTGTCGCTTATGCGCCAGCGGGAGGAGATTCGGCAGCTTCGCATCATCAGTGCTTTGGACCCCGGTCAGGAGCTGGTTCGGGTAGATCGACTCAGCTCGGGAGAACTGTGGCCGGTTGCTGACGCCGAGCTACAGAACAAGTCCCAGCGCGATTACTATATCGAAGCGCTATCCCGCGAGGATCGGGGCGTTTACGCCTCCGCGATTAACCTCAATCGGGAGCTGGGGCGGATCGAAATGCCCCTGGTGCCGACCTTGCGCTTAATTACTCCGTTGTTTGATGAACAGCAGCGCAAACTGGGCTTGCTCGTCGTCAATGTGGATTTCAGCTTTGCGGAGCAATTACTCAGCAGGGATTTACCTGTGGGGCTGGATATCTATCTGCTCAGTCCGGAGGGTGACTTCCTGTTGCACCCGGATGCCAGCAAACGCTATGCCTTTGAGTTCGGGGAGCCCTACCGCTGGGCGCAGCAATTTAATTTGCCCATGCGCAGCGACGCCGGCGCCTATACCGTAGCAGGCAGTCCCTGGCACGTGGCGATTCATCGCATCGACTATGATCGGAATAACGCCGTCTTCCTGGCCTTGGTGGCCAATGACGATGCCATTGGCGACTACGTTGGCCACTCCCGCAATCTGAATCTGCTGACTTTTGGGGCTTTCCTGCTGCTCGCGCTGATCTTGATTCTGCAGTTCTTGGTGAATGCCCGCCGCCGGGAGGCAGCGATTGCCAATAATGCCGAGTTGCTGGCGATTATCCAGGCAAGCAATGACGCGGTCCTTGGGCTGAATAAGCAAGCGAAGATTACCAACTGGAACCCGGCGGCCGAGGCCATGTTTGGTTACAGCGCCGAAGAGGCCTTGGGTCAGTCTGTGTCGACATTAATTGTGCCCGCCGACCGCCAGAGCGAGTATGAAGAATTGAAGCGAACGCTGGAAGCCGGGCAAGCGGTGCCGCCGTTCGAGACCTTGCGCCAGCATCGTGATGGCCGTCTGATAGAGGTGTCGGTGAACGTCTCGCCAATGCGAGGTGAAGACGGCAAGGTCATTGGTGCCGCGAGTATTATTCGCGATGTCCGTGAGATGCGCGAAACACAGGCCAAGCTGCGCAAGCTCAATCTGGAGCTGGAAGAGCAGGTGGCGGAGCGCACCCGCGAGCTGCGGTCGGCGATGACCATGCAGGAGGCGATTCTCGAACGCGCCGGTTACGGCATTGTCGTCAGCAGTCCCAGTGGGCGTATTCGTCTGTTCAACCCGGCGGCGGAGCAAATGCTCGGGTACAAGGCTGAGGAAGTGGTGGATCAAAAGCGCATCACCGACTTCTTTGTCGGACGCGACTTCTGGGATGCGGTGGATGTCACCGCCGAGGTTCAGGGCGGCAAGCTGGATACCCGCACCTTGCTGCGTGAAGGTTTTCAGGATGAGCGCGAGTGGCGTTTTTCCCGCCGTGACGGCAGCGAATTCCCCGTGCTGCTGAAAACCAGTTCGCTGGTCAATGGCAATGACGACGACCTCGGTTTTCTCACCATTGTTATCGACCTGACCCGCCGCAAGGCTGAGCTGCTGGAGTTGGAGCAGGCCAAGGTGGAGGCTGAGGAGGCGAGTCTTGCAAAGAGCGAGTTTCTCGCCAATATGAGCCATGAAATTCGAACGCCGATGAATGCCGTGCTGGGGATGCTCACTCTGCTCAAACAGACTGATCTCGATGACCACCAAAGTGACTATGTTCGCAAGTCTAGGGATGCGGCGGGTGCGCTGCTTGGCATCATTAATGATGTTCTGGATTTCTCCAAAATTGACGCGGGCAAAATGCAGCTCGATCCGCAGTGGTTCAGCGTTGAGCAGCTGTTGCGCGACGTTGCCAATATCCTGACTATGCAGCTGGACGAAACCCGTCTGGAGCTGCTGTTCGATATCAGTCCCGAGATTCCTGCCCGACTGCTTGGTGATGCGCTGCGTATCAAACAGGTGCTGCTCAATCTGGCCGGTAATGCCGTGAAGTTCACCGAACGGGGTGAGGTGACCGTGGGCATTATTGTGCAATACCGCGAGGGCGATGATGTGGTGCTGGGTATCAGCGTGCGCGACACTGGTATCGGGATGTCCGAGCAACAGCAGCAGCGGCTATTCAAATCCTTTACTCAGGCTGAAGCGGGCACCACGCGGCGCTACGGGGGAACCGGGCTGGGGCTGGTGATCAGCCAGCGCCTGATCCATTTGATGGGCGGTGAGCTGGAGCTGGACAGCAAAGAGGGGCGCGGCAGTGTGTTCTCTTTTTCGCTGCCGTTAAAAGCCGACGCTGAGTCGCTGGGCGAGGTACTTCAAGGCAGCGAGACGCCGCAGCAATCCCGACGGGTGTTGCTGGTGGAGGACAACACCGCGGCGCGGCAGGTAGCGGTTCGCGCCTGCGAGTCGCTGGGCTGGCAGTGTGAGGAAGCGGGCAGTGCCGCTGAGGCCTTGGCGATACTGGAGGAAAACGCCGAGTCTTTCGATGCGGCGCTGATCGACTGGGTCATGCCGGGTATAGATGGCTGCGAACTGGCCGCCAGATTGCGCGATGGCGTCGCGCCGCACTTAACATTGGTTTTAGTGACCGCCCACAGTTGGGAAACCTACGATAGCGAAGGGCGTTCGCCAAAGGAGTTGTTCGACGCGTTTCTGGCGAAGCCTGCAACGGCTAGCGATATCTATCGGGCGGTTGAGGGCACAGTGGATGAGCAACGGCCAGCACCGCCTGTCAAAACAGATGAGCGTCCGGCAGTGCAGTCGCTGCGCGGTCTGACGATTTTACTGGTCGAGGATAATCCTACTAACCAGCAGGTTGCGAGAGAGTTGCTGGCCTTGGAGGGCGCGCAGATCGTGCTGGCGGAAAACGGTCGCATCGCCGTGGACCTTCTTCGCGAGCGGCAGGATTTTGATGTGGTGTTGATGGATCTGCAAATGCCGGAGATGGACGGCTTTACCGCCAGCCGCAAGATTCGTCAGGAACTCGCACTGACGTCGCTGCCGATTATTGCCATGACAGCCAATGCCATGCCCAGCGATCGCCAGGCCTGCCTCGATGCGGGTATGGATGACCACGTCGGCAAGCCCTTTGAATTGCCGGTACTGGTTGCCAGTATTCTTCGTGCCTGCGGGCGCAAGCCGCTTGCGACGGTGCCTGAGCGTGTGGAACGTGAACTCGACAACTCGGCGCCTGAGGCACTGGTGTCGCCGCCGGGATTCGATCTGGCCGCTGCGCTGGAACGCATGGGAAACAGGAAACCGCTGCTGATAGAGCAGCTCGCCTATTTTGCCGAGCATCATCGCAACAGCTTGCAGGCGGTAGACAGCGCGCTTGACGCTGGCGATCGTGATATGGTGGCGCGCCTATTGCACGGTTTGCGTGGTGCGTCCGCGACATTGGGCGCGAATGCGCTGGCCGACAGCCTGCTCACCGCCGAGCGGCTTTGCCAGGACGAGGCGCAGGATCCAAGGGCCGCGATTGATGCAGCGCGAGTGCTATTGGCTGAGGCCTGTGCGGTCTTCGAGGGGGTGGCGAAGGATAGCGGCAACGACAGCGGCGAGACCGATACCGACCCTGTCGATGAGCAGGGCATGAAAGCCTTGGCCAATGAGCTTCAACAGCTCCTGAAGCAGAACAATATGCGGGCAGTGGCCGTGTACCGCCAGATCAAAACAAAAGGGATGGGGCGACACCCCGTAATGAGAGAGATAGAACCCGCCATGAATCAGCTGAATTTCAGCGCCGCTGCAGAAACCTTGGGCCGTTGGCTTGCCGCGCAGTCGGAGCAAGGAGGGTAAATGCCGAGACCTTTCGCCACACACAGTGACGAACTGATGGCCTGGCCCACGCAATCCGTTGAGCATGTTCCCCGCTTGTTGATTGTGGATGATGAGCCGGTAAACATTCACTCGCTCTATCCCCTGTTCGCCGACGACTACGAAGTGTTTATGGCTACCAGCGGGCAGGAAGCGCTGGCAATGTGTCATCAGAACCAGCCTGATCTGGTGCTGCTTGATGTATTGATGCCGGATATGGACGGCCTGGAAGTCTGTCGGCAGCTCAAGACCGAGTCGGATACTGCGGCGATTCCGGTGATTTTCGTGACCTCGCAGCACAGTCCGGAGGAAGAGTCGGCCGCGCTGGCTGCCGGGGCTGTGGACTTTATCAGCAAGCCGGTGAATCCCGCCGTTGTTAAAGCGCGAGTAAAGACCCATCTGACACTGAAATGGCAGGCGGATACCCTGCGTAATCTGGCGTCGATGGATGGCCTGACAGGCGTGCCCAACCGCCGGGTTCTTGATGATCGCCTGCGCGCCGAATGGCGATCCTGCCTGCGTAATCGCAAAGCCCTGTCGCTGCTGATGATCGATGTCGACCAATTCAAAAGCTACAACGACCACTATGGTCACCTGCAGGGTGATGAATGTTTAAAAGCGATTGCCAAAACGCTGAGTCAGAATGTGGAGCGCAGTCGCGATGTATTGGCCCGTTTTGGGGGGGAGGAGTTTGTCTGCCTGCTGCCCGAGACGGATCACGCTGGTGCCATGCATATGGCTGAGCGGCTGCGTCAGGCCATTGAGTCGCTGGCGATTCCCCATGAGAAGTCGACGGTGGCCGATGTGGTCACCGTCAGTCTTGGCTTGGCCACCCAAATTCCGCTGGAAGACGGTGAGGGTCTGCCGTTGCTGATGGCGGCCGATGAGCAGCTGTATCGCGCCAAGCAACATGGGCGCAACCGGGTGATGAGTGCCTGCGACAAAATGAACTAAGGGCGGTCGGTCAGCGCCTCATTGCGCTTGCCTACGCGCTCATAACTTTTCGCCAGCGCGTATGACATTGCCGCGGGAAACAGTTTGCTGAGCAGGCTATACAGCCTGGCATCGACGCCGATAAAACGCTGCGCCTGATTGCGTTCCACGGCGGCCAGGATTTTCTGCGCGGCTTTGGTCGGCGCAATACCAAAGCGCTGAGCCAGTGCCATATTGGCCTCGGCTTGAGCAATATCATCCGACTCGCCCAGTGTGGCCTGAATCATCTGGGTGTTGATGGCGCCGGGGTTTATGCAAGTCACACCAATATGCTGGCCGCGCAACTCGGCGCGCAGCGATTCACTGTAGGCCTGAACGGCGGCCTTGCTGCTGCTGTAGGAACTCTGGCTGGGCATACCGTAGCAGGCCGCCATACTCGACAGGTTCACGATATGCGCGCCACCGGCGGTTTTCAGCATTGGCAAAAACGCCTTGCAGCAATTCACCGTGCCCCAGAAGTTCAGGTCAAAGACACGCTGCCAGTCTGCCTCGCTGTGTGTTTCTACACTCTTCTGCAGGGTGATCCCGGCATTGTTAATCAGCAAATGCAGCGCTGAGTGCTGCTGGCGTACGTCCTCTGCCAGTGCCTGAATCGCGGCACGGTTGCGCAGGTCCACGGTGTGACAGCTCACGCTCAGTGTCGGGCTGTGAAGCTCCGCCGCCAGTGTTTCCAATGCCTGCTGATCGATATCGACCAGCGCCAGATGACAGCCGCGCGCAGCCAGTGCTCTGGCCAGTGCGCTGCCCAGCCCGCCTGCTGCGCCGGTAATCAGCGCGGTTTTTCCCGGTTCCAGTTTCATGGTGATGGCTTCCAGCTAATAAAAAAGGGCAGCCCCAGCGGGTGATAGCTGAGGTCTGCCCAAGGCTCTTTCGAGCACCTATGAAAAACGCTTAAAAGGTTTTGCGCACTTCCACGCCATACATGCGCGGCTCGCCCAAGACACTGGTGAAGGTGCCGATGCTGTCCCCGGCTGACACCGCGCCGATCTCATAGCGTTCGTCAGTCAGGTTTTTGACGTAGGCGGCAATACTCAGGTCGTCCTCGGGGTTGCTCCAGCTCACGCGAGCGTCGAGCAGTACGTAGGCATCGGCGTAAGACAGTGCCTCTTTGCGTTTGGCGGCTTCCCAGGCACCGCGATCCAGCCCGAGATACACATCGCTTTTATAGCTGGCGTCCAGGCGCGGCACGAAGCGGCCGATGTCGGTGTTCAAGGTGTATTGAATACCCAGCGACGCGGTCTCTTCGGGAGAGACGGCAAACTCTTCGTCAGAGCGGTCTATCGGTACATACTCACCGCGCAATGCCAGCGACTTGAGGTCGTTGTCCATGAACTCTTCGTAGCGATAGTTGTTGTTGCTGTAGGTGAGGTTGATCATGGTGTTCATGCTCGGGAACCACATGACTTCCAGCTCAGCCCCTTCAATCACCGATTCCCCGGCGTTCTGGGAGCCCACTACCAGCGTGTTGTTGGTATCGACGTTGACGGTGATCAGGTGCATGTTTTTGAAGGTCATGGAATAGGCCGCCAGATTGACTCGCAGCGAGCGTTCCAGAGCGTCGATCTTGATGCCGATTTCGCGGTTTTCCAGTTCTTCCGGCTCCACCACGCTCAGTCCGTCGAGGCCAAACGGTTCCTGAAAGCCTGATTTGAAGCCATTGCTCCAGGTGGCGTAGATCATGGCGGAATTGATCAGGCTGCCATCCAGCATTTCCTCCGGGAAGATATACGCGGCAGAGGCCATCGGGGTGAACTGGCGGAAGGTGTCTTCGCGGGTGTCGATCTTGGCATCGCCCAGCGGCGCACGAATATCGCCGGGAAATTGCTCGCGCAGTATATTGTTGGCAATGGTGAGCGGGTCTTGCGACCAGCGACCGAGAAACGCCATGGCGCCCATCGACGGAAGCAGCGGAATAAAGCGCGGATCGGCGCCACTGACGATCGATGTGACTTCCTCCAGGTCGGCGCTGCGGGTCACCAGGTAGGAGTCACGGGTTTCCTCGGTGTAGCGTCCGCCCAGTGTCAGCTCGAAGTGATCGGTGACATGCCAGGTTGCCTGGGTGAAGGCGGCGAAGGTCTGGCCGTCGATTTCAAAATCCTGCACGGTTGCCAGTGGCAGGGCGGCGGCAACCAGCGGCACGGTGCCGCCGGGGATGAGTCCGGTGACCGTTTCCAGTAAATCCGTCAGGGCGGCAATATCAACGCCCGCCTGCCCGGCGGCGAGGCCGAGGAAGTTAATCGGCTCCGAGCCCACCAGTGGGTTGGCGGTATTGAAACGCTCCGATTTGTACTCGTCCTGATAGAAAATGCCGGCAGCATAGTCGACGCTGTCGAACAGCACGCCGTTAAACTGCAGTTCCAGCGTCAGCGACTCCTGAATGCTGTCGCCCAGCAGGTCGGCGCGCAAGTACTCGGCGGGGCCGCCTTCGTCAGCCGTCGTCTGCGGGTTCATCTTGGTCGCATCGCGATAGCCCAAAATGGCCTTCATGCTGTGGTTGTCGCTGAACTGATAATCAAAGGTCAGTCCCAGCATCAGCTCGTCGTTGTCTTTGCGCTGTCGCTGGCTATCCCCCTGATTGGTGTGCAGGTCCGGCTGCGCGTCGCGGGCATTGGCATTGCAGTTGTCGACGTAGGCCGAAGGGTTATTCGGATCGGTATCGCCCGGCCAGAGAATGCCCAGTCCATTCACGAACAACGCGTCTTCGTTATTGATGCGGCAGTGATAGGAGGGGAAGTTCTCGCGGGTGCGGCCGACAAAGGCAAAGGCATCGACCGTCAGCTCGTCACTGGCCAGCCAGCGACTTTGAAAGATCGCCGACAGGCGATCAATGGACTGGTTCTCGCGTCCGGTCGCGTCTTTCAGAAAGCCGTCTCGACGGCGGGTGTTGACCGATACCCGGGTAAACAGCTCGTCGTTGATCGGCATGTCGACGGCCGCCTGCAGTCGCTGCTCGTTGTAGTTGCCCAGGCCGGCATCAATATAGCCGCCAAATTCCTCGCCCGGTTTGGTGAGCGTAAACACCAGTGCACCGCCGGTATTGTTCTTGCCGAACAGCGTGCCCTGTGGGCCGCGCAAGACCTGCACGCTGTCGACGTCAATCGTGTCGAGCAACTGCCCGTCGGGGCGGGGAATAAAAATGCCGTCCAGATACACGCTGACGGAGGGATCAAAGCGGGCGAAGGGTGCGCGCTGGCCGATGCCGCGAATAAAGATCTGCGGAGAGGTACTGTTGTTGATCTGCAGACTGGGCACCGACTTACTCAGCTCTTCCGCCGCGAGAATGCCCTGCTCGCGCAGGCTGTCGCCGGTGATCGCGGTCACCGCAACCGGCGTTTCCTGAATACTTTCCGCGCGTTTCCTTGCGGTGACGACGACCTCCTCGATCAGGCCGCTGGCGCGCTGCTCGGCGGCGTCCAGTGCCAGGGGGGTAGCGCCAATGGTCATGCATGCCACAGCGAGTGGCAGCGGGTAGCGTTTGTAGTGATGCATGGTCGTCCCTTTAGAATTATCAGTATGCATTGCGTTGTGGAATGGCGTGGTTAGAGCCGCCGGAGCAGCGCGGGCAGCAGCGGCCTGAGCAGCGGTCTGACCGGACTTGTCCAGCGGCGGATAGGGGTAAATTTGTCCCGGAGTTCCTGTTGATAGTCGGCGAAACTGTGTTGCTGAAAGTCCAGCAGCGCCTGCGATTCGCGCGTGTCCATCCAGTGGGTGTAGTAATTGTTTTCGCCGTGAATACAGGGCTTCTGCGCAAGGCCCAATGCGGTAAACGCGGCATTCATAAACGCGTGATGAGTAATCTGGCAGCTCTCGCCCCCGCCCAACAGCAGGATCTTGTGCCGGGCTTCCGGCGTGTTAAGCGCATTGGAAATAGCGCGGGCGACGTCTTTGGGATGGATGTATTCCATCGGTGTGTCGGGGTGTACGCCCAGCAGTTGGCGCAGCACCTGACGCTCAGTTTTCGTAGTGCGGGCATCGACCGACACGCCCACGCGCATAATGATCCAGGGAAGCGCGCTGTGTTGCAGGTGGTTTTCCACCAGCAGTTTGTGTCGGGTGTAGTGGTCTGAGGCTTCCACCGGGTCGTCACTGCTGCGCGTGGGATTGTGCCGTTGGGACGGGCCGAACACGGTGAGTGATGACGGAAAAATAAACAGTGGCGGGGCAGTCTGTCGGGCCGCGCAGTCGATCAGCGCCTTCGCTGCATCAACGTTGACGGCTTCGGCCAGTGCGGGTTGCTTGTCGGTATTTGGAGGCAGCAGCGAGGCCAGATGGACAATTGCCTCCACCCCCTCAGCCAGTCCGGGCAGAAATTGCGGCTCGCAGATATTGCCAAAGACGATCTCGCACTGCCCGCTAAACCGGGCGGCCTGTTTTCGCTGCTCCTCGCCATCAAGATCGGTGCAGCGCAGCTCATGGCCGTCGGCCAGCAAGCGCTCAAGGCAGAGCAGCCCCAGATTGCCGAAGGCGCCGGTAAGCAGTACTTTCATCGCAGGTCGGACCCTTGCTGCTTGGGGCGGACCGCAGTAAACGCATGAACAGACATGATGATGGCGTTGTCCCTGTTGTTATGGTGGTTGCTGTGTCGAGTGTTATGTCGAGTGTTGTATCTATGTCGCGATCACGGTGGTGGTGATCGTCCTGTGCTTTTATTTTTTGTGTAGTGTGTTTACATAAATTTCCGGTGAAGATATATAATCATCTTATATAAGTCAAATATATGAATGGGAGGCTGGATGAGTGCCAGTCAGGAAAAGGCGCCGCCCACGCGATTGACGCAGGCGCAGCGGCGGCGGCAGACCAAAGAAAAAGTCCTGCGCTGTGCGGCCGAGCGCTTTGGTCGGTGCGGCTTTGCGGAAACATCGCTGGCGGACATCGCCGAGGATGCGGGGATTACGGTGACGCCGATTTACCACTACTTCGGCAACAAGCTGCAGCTCTTCACGGCGGTGACCGAGTATTACGAAGATCGCCTCGCCAGCCGCATGGCCGCCATGCGTTCTCGCGGCTCCTGGGTGCTGCCGGACGTGTGGGAGCTATTTCTGAATGTGATGCAGGAGCCGGGCTTCAGTCGTGTGGTGCTGATGGATGCCACCCACGTGCTCGGGCGCGAACGCTGGCCCGAGACCTCCGTGTTTCGGGAGGTAAAGTATTTACTGGGGAGTGCGAAGGCGCCGGTCGAGGCCCATCTTGCCGGGCAGTTCAGCGATGCTGAATCGGAGCTGTTGATCCGCATGGTCATTTCGGCGCTGGCCGAGGCCGCGCTGACACTGGCTGCTGATCCCACGCTGGACGCCCGCAGTCTGATGACACGCTTGCTGGCGATGTTGGGGCTGGATCAGGTTCAGCTTTTGTCCGAGTAATTGCGCCGGTAAGTGTCTTCACCCATGGCGCGAATTTGCTGGTCGATCATCAACTCGAAGGCACCGAGAATCGCGTCGTAGTCGCGGTTGCCGTGCAAGGCATTCAGTGCCTGTGCGGCAGCTTCGATGGTCGACAGGCCATCGGCGCGGGGCGATTTGCGAATGCGATAGCGGCTGGGCTGGTCTACGTTCAGTGCCAGTCGCGGCAGCGCATTCAGCCAGGGGTTGAGGTGCAGCAGCTTGGCAGTTTTCCGCCAGGTGCCGTCGAGAATAATCAGCTGTGTGATGTCAGCGGCATTGGCCTCGCTCGTACTCATGGCGGGTTCGCCGGGATACAGCAGCAGGCTATGCTGTTGCCAGTCATGGCCGAGCAGTGATTCGGGCTCGAAGTGCTCGCCGACGATCAGACGACTGCCGGGAATAGCGCGTGCCAGCAGCGGCGCCGACGACAGAGCGTGGCGAGCTTCTTTGGGGTGCTGAAGAAGTGTCAGACGATAGCGGCTGTGGCGTTGAACCATAGCCTGACAGAGGCAGGTGCTCAGTGGGCGATCACAACCCTGGCAGAGTGCGCGAGAAGTCACAGCGGAGCCTGTAGCGAATTTTCGACTACTATATCAGTCGTCCCCGGACTCGCTCCAGCCAGCGAATTGCCGGACACATAAGGATAATGAATATGGGCAAATGGATGCCGGCTTCAATGCCGGAACTTTCCGGGAAACGGGTGCTGATCACGGGCGCCAACAGCGGTATCGGCTACCAGTCGGCGCTGATGCTGGCGCAGTGTGGTGCCACGGTATGGCTGGGTTGTCGCAGCGCCGAACGCGCGGAGGCCGCCGTGCAGCGTTTGGCGAGCCGCGTGGGCTCACGCGATTCGCTGCTGGTCTTGCCGATGGACCTGGCCTCGCTGGACAGCGTGCGGCAGGCCGCAGACAGCTATCTGGAATCGGAACAGCCGCTGGACCTGTTAATCAATAACGCCGGGGTCATGGGCCTGCCCTTACAACGCACGGCCGCGGGTCACGAAATGCTGTTTGCGGTGAATCACCTCGCCCATTTTCTGTTGACCGGTGCACTGCTGCCCGCATTGCAGGCCGCGCCTGCGGCGAGGGTGGTGACCGTTTCCAGTCTCGCCGCCAAGCGAGGCACACTGAATTTCAACGATCTGAATTGGGAACGCGAACCCTACAGCAAGGTCGCTGCCTACGGGCGTGCCAAGCTTGCCAATCTTTGTTTTGCCACCGAGCTGCAACGCCGACTCGCTGCCGCAGGCAGCCCGGTGATCAGTCTGGCGGCACATCCGGGGTATGCGTCGACCAATGTGGCCTTTGCCGATAGTGGGCAAGCCAGTGTGAGCCGACGCCTGTGGCGGCACATCGCTCGCCTCGGCAATCTGTTGCTGGCCCAGAGCGCAGAGCAGGGCGCCTTACCCAGTGTCTATGCCGCTACCGTCGATACCCTGCGTGGCGGCGAATATATCGGTCCCGCCGGCCCCTTCCAGTTTCGTGGTTCTCCTAAACAGCTTGCGGTGCTCAAGGCCGCCACCGATCGCGCCGTCGGTGGACAGTTGTGGGAGCAGTCAGAACAACTCACAGGGATGCGCTACTTATGACCATCGCCGCGTTTTATAACGATTTGCTGTTGGCCTACGCGATCATGTCGGTACTGGTATTTGTGGTGCTGCAGTGGATCGTGAAGGCCGCCTACGGTCGCCACAACGACGGTAACCTTGCCTGGTGGTGGGGGCCGGGAATTCCCACGCGCTGGTCGTGGGTGGTGATGGAGGCGCCGTCATCCATCGGCTTCGCGGTGATCTTCTTTATGGGCGAACACGCGCTGACGCCCGCGCCGCTGCTGCTGTTTGCGCTGTGGCAGCTTCACTATTTTCATCGCAGCTTTATTTACCCCTTCAAGCGCAAACTGAAACCGGGTGATAAGACGCCACTGCTGATTCCAGCGCTGGCGGTGCTGACCAATCTGGGTATCGCCTTCCTCAATGCGGCCATCTTATCGTGGTCTGAATTAGGCGCGGATTATGGCCAGTGGCTGGTCGATCCCCGCCTGTGGTTGGGTGTACTGATCTTTGCGCTGGGTTTCTGGGTTAATCGTCGCGCCGATGCCATGCTGGCGGCGCTGCGTAAGCCGGGGGAGAGTGGCTACAAGATTCCCCGAGGCTGGTTGTACAACTATATCTCCTGCCCCAACTACTTCGGTGAAATTCTGATCTGGACAGGCTGGGCGATTGCCAGCTGGTCATTGGCGGGGGCGGTCTTTGTTTTGTGGACCGTGGCGAACTTGCTGCCGCGCGCACTGAGCAATCACCGCTGGTATCGCGAGACCTTTGACGAATACCCGGCGAAGCGCCGGGCTCTCATTCCAGGTCTGCTATAGCGGGCGTGGCCGGATCAATATCGAGACAGCAGCGAATACTCGACGGGGACCACGAGCGTCAGTGTGTCACGGCCCAGGTCATCCGGAATGCCGGGAACCGGGTCGGCATCCTGAAGCACTTTTAACGCCGCCTCATCCAGACGGCGGTGGCCGGAACCGGTATGAATGCTGGCGTTGGAAATGCTGCCGTCTTTGGCGATCGTGAACTTGAGTTTCACGATGCCCTGTTCTTTGTTTTTCTTGGCGATTTTCGGATAGCGCTTGTGGTGGTTAAGCCAGGCCATCAGCGTGCTGAAATAATCGCGGGCCGCGCCGGGGCGGCCGCCGAGTTTTTGCTGGCTGCCCGACCCGGTGGCTTTGCGGGAGGCCTGTGACTGGGTGTCATTGGGCTCGGCGCTGGCAACGGTGTTTTGCTTGGGGGGCTCAGCGGCGGGCGCGGGTGACGGCGACTCGGCTGCCGGCGGCGTCTCGCTGTGTTGATAGTCCGCCTCCGCCGGGCTGGGCTCAGCGGTTTTTGCGACGACGGGCGCAGGCGCTTTGGGTTTGGGCTTAGGTTTGGGTTTCGGGTCCGGCTTGGGTTTTCTTGCCTCTTGCTTGGCTTTTGCTTCCCGCTGTTGACGCTCCCGTTGTTTCTCGGCTTCCGCTTCCTGCTGGCGTTGTTTGGCTTTCTGTCTGGCAACGGCATCGGTGTAGGAGCCGGCCATCCCCAGGCCGATCTCAAATCCGTACTCGCCCTCGCCAATGGCGCCGCCCTGATGTGGCGCGGGGCGCGATTGCCAGTATCCAATCGCGAGACCGCCGTGGATTAACAGCGATACCGCAATCGCAATGGGCCAGGAGATACGGGGCATGAGTTCAGTTCGCCCCTTTCTTGGTGTAGAGACTGGTGGTGGCGTTGCTCAGGCCGCGCAGTGCCGCCAGCAAGGTGTCCAGTTGCGCGGCTTTGAGTTCTCGGTCGGCCTGCAGGGCAATATTCAGCGGCTGCTCTGCGGGCAGCGCCTGGAGCTGCTGCTGGATATCTTCAATGCTGGTGGGGGTTCCGAACAGGTAGGTCTGGCCGCTGCGGTCAATCTGAATGGCGATGGCCTTGGGCGGCGTCGGTGTCTCCAGATTGGCGTCGGGCAGGGTGATGTCGCCGACCAGTCCGGCGCGCATCTGTCCTGCGACCATGAAGAAAATCAGCAGCAGGAAAACAATATTGATCAGCGGGATCATATTGTCGTCGCTGCTGCCGCGGCGCAGTTTGCTGTGGAGGAGTGAATTCATCGGCGTAAAACTTATAACTGGCTGCTCTGGCCGAGCGAGATCTGAGTAATCTCCGCATGGCGCAGCGTGGCGATACTGTCGAGGATTTGCTGGACGGTCAGCTCGGCATCGGGAATCAGTGTGACCAGCGCCTTGGCATCCAGTCGCAGCAATGCCTGATCCAGCGGCTCGGCACCGCTGCGCTCGCTGCCTTTAAAGACGGCAGCTTGTCCGTCGCGCATCAGCAGTAAAAACTGCATGTCCTTATCCTGTGTTGCGGCAACGCTGTCGCCGCCGACGCTGGCCTTAATCTGCTGGCTGTTCCACTTTGTGAAACTGCTGGTCAGCATGAAAAACATCAGCAGGATAAATACCACGTCAATCAGCGCCGTCAGGCTGATGGCTTTGCGCGGGCGCGGCGGCAGCAGGGCGTTCATTTTGCGTCTTGCTTCTTCGCCTGTGCTTTGGGCAGTGACGGTGCCAGAGTCAGCACGCGCTCTACCGCGTCCTGAATACCGGCGCTTTCGTTTTCGACTCGGCGCTCCAGCCAGCTATGTGCCAGGGATACCGGGATGGCGACGGCCAGACCAACGGCGGTGGTCAGCAGCGCCTGCCAGATACCGCCAGACAGAACCGCCGGATCAACCTGTTCGCCAGCGGCTTCCATTGCCTTGAATGCCTCAATCATGCCGAGCACGGTGCCCAGCAGGCCGAGCAGTGGGGCCAGCGTGGCAATCACTTCCAGAATGCGGAGTTGGCTGCCCAGCTCAAGCACCCGGCCACGGGCGCGCCGGAAGGCTTCTTCGCGCTGTTGAGCTTCGCTGAGCCCGGTAATGTTCAATGTTTCCAGCGTGTCGCGAATCGCACTGGAACGCGGGTTTTTGGCGCCTTTGACCAGCAGCAGAGCCTCGTTCACATGGTGTTCTTGCAGGCGATGTACGGCGTCTTCTGCACTGCGATCGGAGAGCTTCAGTTGCCCCCAAAACTGCCAGATCTTGAGCAGGACGACGGCGAGGCTGACGATGGAAAACACGCCGAGTATCCAGACGACCGGGCCGCCGGTGAGGAGAAGATTAAACAAAGGGGACACCGTTAAACTCCCTAGTGCTAGCGCTGCCAATAAGTAAAATGATAACGATTCTTATTATATGTTTTGTTTGTTCTTACGCGCAAGGCCTTTGTGTTAGAGCTATGAGAGCGCCCCGCCAGTTGTTCTGGCGGAGAGCGTATGGGGGGCGGTGAGAGTCGTTAGAGTTCGGTGCTCAGCTTGGCTTCGATATCCGCTTTGCAGCGGTACAGGCCTTCGCGCATGTCGGATTCAATGGCAGGGACGCGGGCGGACGGCAATACCACGGCAACGCAGTAGCGCCCCTGATAGGTTTCGACGGGAATGCCGAAGCCGGTAATGCCAATGGTGTGCTCGTCGTAGTCGGTCGCGATACCCGATTGGCGCAGGGTTTTCAATTCCTTGAGCAGTGCCTGGCGACTCCGTGTGTGTACGGTGAGCTTGGGCATGTCCTCTGGCAGCAGGCGCTCTACGTCTTCGTCATCCATGTCCAGCAGCAAGGCTTTGCCTGAGGCCGTGGAGTAGATGGGGATTTGCATCGTGCCGACGGGAAAGACGATGCGCAGTTCGCGCTCGGCGGTAATCGTGTCGGCAACAATGACCTGGCTGCCGCTCAGTCGGCAAAGCGCTACGGATTCACCGAGTGTACTGTGCAGCGCTTCAAGGTGCGGCCGAATCTGCGAGATGATGTCGCACTGGGCCTGGAATACCAGTCGACTGACCTCGGGCCCCAGGCGCAGGCCGCCGTTCTGGCTGAGTGATTCCACCAAGCCCTCTTGCTTCAGTGCATTGACGATGCGCTGCACCGTCGAGCGAGGCAGATCAATGTCTTTGGCGATGGCACCCAGACTCATCCCGCTGCTGTGTTCGCTCAGTGCGCGCATGATCGCCGCCGCTCGGGCGATGACCTGAATGCCGCCGGGTGAGTCTTCGCCCGAGGGGCGTCCGTTGTTGGCCATGGCGCGTTGCTTACTCCTTTAAATCTCGTGTCACCACCGCAGCGTCTGCGGGGCGTAGAGCCTGTGTTTTTAGAATTATGCCTTGTTGGTGTCGAGCAATATAGCAACTCGCTATTGCCATGTAAATCCACTATGCGGTACAGTGTATCGCTAGTAGATACATCCATAAATCTTGTCAGGAGTTGCTTTCCATGAGCTGTTCGCGTCTTGTTTCTCCCTGCTTTCGCCCGCTTGTGGCTGCCGCGCTGCTGGCGCTGGTCGCATGTGGGGAGTCGGCGGCACCC
>Ga0208203_1000114_pt1 | contig 40358 bp, 29 predicted proteins | sample DeeseametaMP2914_FD_184167 | JGI IMG/M metagenome (GOLD analysis project Ga0208203, IMG submission 184167) | Marine microbial communities from the Deep Atlantic Ocean - MP2914 (SPAdes) | ecosystem: Environmental > Aquatic > Marine > Oceanic | place: West of Santa Cruz de la Palma, Atlantic Ocean...
CAAGCTGGAGATTCTTACCAACCCCATACGTTTCGCCTATTACCTGGCGATCCAGCAGTTGATTGGCGAGGGCAACGACCAGCTCGTCGATGATATGTTTGCCTCTAACGACGGAAAAACCCTGTTTGTCTCGCGCCCGAGCCTTGCGGACGTGGTTGCCATTGATATCGCCAGCGGCGACATTGTGTGGCGTACCAAAGTGGCCGGACAGCGGTCTGATCACATGGCCATTTCGCCCGACGGCGAGCGCCTTGCGGTGTCAGCCTCGACCGGCAACGTGGTTCACCTTCTCGACACCGCTACCGGCGAAATTGTCGGCGAATTCGAGTCCGGCGACTCGCCCCACGAAAACAATTACTCCATCGATGGCTCAAAGATTTTTCACGCCAGCATTGGCCTGATCTACACCCCTTTCGACAACCCCATTCTGGATACCACCAAGGGTGAACGCTATTTCCAGATCGTCGATGCCGAGACCCTGGAAATTATCAAACGGCTGGATATGGGGAAGGTGCTTGAGGACGCGGGCTACCCCAATATGAGTTCTGCGGTTCGCCCGATGGCGCTGAGCCCCGATGAAAAGACCCTGTATTTTCAGGTGTCGTTCTTTCACGGCTTCATCGAATACGACCTTGAAAAGAATGAGGTCGTGCGTGTCGTAAATCTGCCCCTGAGCGAAGAAGCCAGAGACCTGCCAAAAATCGACTACATCCTGGACTCCGCTCACCACGGCATCGCCATTAACGGCGCGGGCGACACACTCTGTATTGCAGGCACAATGTCAAACTATGCCGCGATGGTGGACCTCAACACGCTCACCTATTCCATCCACGATCTGGGCGCGCGCACCTACTGGGCAACCACCAGCGAGGACGGTAAATTCTGCTATGTATCGGTTGCCGGCGACGATACCTTGTCGGTCTTCTCCTATGCGACCGACACCGAAGTGGCGCGCATTCCGGTTGGCGACCACCCGCAGCGCGTGCGCACGGCAAGGATTGCCAAGGCATCACTGCCTGAATAACACGGCGAAGCCGGTTTTATCCCTGCGGGGCGCAGTCGCCCCGCTAGTTTACGGACGACGATACAGCGTAACGACCGCCGCACCGCCCAAGCCGATATTGTGCTGCAAGCCATGCCGGGCGTTGTCCACCTGGCGTTCTCCCGCCTGTCCACGAAGCTGGGAAACCAGTTCATAACATTGCGCCAGTCCTGTCGCGCCAATGGGATGCCCCTTGGACATCAGGCCACCGGACGGATTAACGACCACGCTCCCGCCATAGCTGTTTTGCCCGTCGGCAACAAAGCGACTGGCCTCGCCCTCTCCGCACAAGCCCAGCGCCTCGTAGCTGATGACTTCGTTAGTGGTAAAGCAGTCGTGCAACTCAACCAGATCCAGATCGTCTGGCCCGACGCCCGCCTGCTCATAGGCCAACTGGCTGGCGGCCCGACTCATGCCCGCACCGACCAACTGCATGGGATCGTCCCAGCTGCTGGCGGTATCCGTCGCCATGCCCTGCCCGGCAATTTCAATGGCCTGATCCACACCCCGCTGGCGGAGAAAATCGTCACTGCACAACAACGCCGCCGCCGCGCCGCAGGTCGGCGGGCAACACATCAACCGCGTCAGGTAGTTCATATACAGCGGCGGCCCAGCCATCACCTCATCTACGGTCAGCGGGGCATTGAACAGGGCCAGCGGATTCTTGGTAGCGTGACGCCGGGTCTTCACGGCCACCTCGGCAAACAGGCTGGGCTCGGCGCCGTATTTCTCAACATAGTGGTGCCCCGCCGCGCCAAAGCAACGCAGCGCCAACGGCCCTGTGGGATAGCCCATGTTATCGAGGGCATCGTCAAAGCGCTTGAACGGCGATTCGTGCTGGTCCCATTGGGAACTGATCGCACCGGGGAACATCTCCTCAAAGCCGAGCACCAGCACACATTCCGCACTGCCGGACTGGATCGCCTGCCGCGCCAGATAGAGCGCCGTCGAACCCGAGGCACAGTTATTGTTCACATTAAAAATGGGGATGCCGCTCATGCCCGCATCGTAAATGGCGTGCTGCCCGCAGCAGCTATCGCCGTAGATATATCCGGCAAATGCCTGGTCAACATCGGCAAAACTGAATCCGGCATCCGTCAACGCCTTGTCGATAGCGGCTTTGGCCATCTGGCGATACGGTTGCTGACTGCCCGGTTTGGCAAACTTCACCATACCGACTCCGGCTACATAGGTTCTGGACACAGTGCCTCCTGTGGTCTGTAAAGAAAAAAGCGGCTCGACCGAGCCGCATCAATCACCTCGAAGAGGGGAGTCCCCGTGGTGAATCAATAGTTGTAATCGAGCGCAATCGCCCAGGTTTTTGGCGCCGATACATAGCGGGTCACAATATCGCTGACCACCTGAGCGTGGGCGGTGGTTGCGTACTCATTGAAAATATTGCGACCGTAGAAGGTAAGCATCCACTCGCCGTCCGAGCGCCCGAAGCGCAGTCGCGCATTGGTAATACCGAAGTCGTCATGGGCAAAGAACGGATCGCCATCCAGTGTGGAGTTGGTCTCGTCCTTATAGCTGTAGTCCACCCCCACACCGGCCTCATAGTTGCTGGCAATCGGCAGGCTGTAATCCACCAGGAAGGTATAGGTCAGCTCGGGCGAGTAGTTAAATGACTGCCCTGTCACATCGGTGGGTTCACCCCGGGTATTAAAGGCGTTGGGGAATTCCTTAACCTCGGTTTCGATATACGCCGCTGCCGCTGACAGATACAAACCGTCCAGTGGCGCGCCGGAAATATCAATTTCAATGCCCCTCACCTCGGACGACGGTGCATTTTGTAGCTGGGGCAGCGAACCGAACAGCGGGTCCTGAATCCGCGAGAACAGTTGTTTATCGCTGTAGTCGTAGTAGAACAGTGCGGTGTTGAACTGTAAGCGTCGGTCGAAGTAATTCAGTTTCGCCCCGATTTCATAAGCGTCCACCTGCTCCTGTTTGGCGGGCTGATATTGCCCCTGATCGGTGGTATTGGTCACTGGGAAGCTGCCGGATTTAAAGCCGCGAGACCGCGACAGGTAAATCAGCGTGTTGTCGCTGGGTTCCCAGTCCAGCACCGCCCGCCAGGACAGGCTGTGCTCTTCCAGCGTGTTGGCATAGGGCTCCAGGCTGCCGTCTTCGGCCAGGGAAATACACTCCCCCGGCGAGGTAGTATCAGGTAGCGTTCCCGCCAGCAGCGCTCGCTGTAACGACAGCGCGGTAAACACCAGATTCACATTGATGTTGTTGTCGCGGGCATCGTCACCAAGGCAGCCAGTAAAATCACGCTCTTCATCGGTATAGCGCGCGCCCAGACTCAGGCGGAAGGCATCGCTGAGCTGCCACTCCATGTTCCCGAACGCCGACTGCGACTGGTAATCCATATAGCCATAACTGTAGTAGTAATTGCCCAATACACTGATATCGTCTAGCCCCGGCAACGCACCCACCAGCGGCACCACATAAAACACGCTGTTGTTATCGCTTGCGCCAAACAGGCGCACATCGCTGCCCTCTTCCTGGGGAGTGGTATGAACACCCGCCGTCCATTTGATGTCCCGCGAGAACAGTTCGCCGGTGCCACTCAGACGGAATTCAACATCCAGGTTTTCGATTTCGGAAAAGATGGTCGTTTCAATATGACGTTTGTTATAGGACGACGACGGAATTTCGGTGCCGTCCGATTCGAACTTGTTGTAAGACACCAACAAGATCCCTTCCAAAGACTCGGTAAAAAAGGTCGATAATCTCAGCGCCGCCTGATAGAAACTCTCGTTGTTTTTAAAATCGTAAGGTTTGCCGGTCACATCCACACAAGAGGGATCGCCTTTACAGAACTCCATCACTCGCGGGTCGTCGGTATTGGGAATGTACGGGTAGTTCTGCACATTAATCGACGTAAGCAATTCACTCTGGGGGTTCTGCGCATTGAAATATACCGGCTGCCCTGCCTGCGCATCGCTTTTATCTCTCCAACCAGACAACATCAAACGCGCACTGGTTTTATCGCTGAGATCCCAGTCCAGAATGCCCCGCAGCGAAAACTTGTCTTCTTCACCGAGCCGGTTGTCATGGTTGGTATTACTGTACTGCCAGGGTTCCTCCTGGAGAATATAGCGGCCAGCCAGGCGGTATTTAAAACTGTCGGTAATCGGACCGCTGACATAGGCTTCCAGATCTTTTCTGTCCCAGCGCCCATATGACGCCGTAAATCCAGTAGCGAACTCATCCGTGGGTTTTTCGGCAATATAGTTAATCGCTCCGCCGGTGGTGCTCCGACCGTACAAGGTTCCCTGAGGGCCTTTCAGCACTTCCACCCGCTGCACATCGAGGTTTGGGCCTTTCGACATGATGGAATACGGCATGCTGACTTCATCGATATACACCCCGGTCGTCGGGCTGGCGAAGTAAGTGGAATCCGGAAAACCGACACCGCGCAAGGTATATACCGGCGTACCATAACCGCCATTCGAAGCCGAAAATCCGGGCACAACGATATTCAGATCGCGAGTATCGGTCACGCCTAGTGTATCGAGCTGTTCGCCGTTAAGCGCCGTCACTGCAATCGGCACATCATTCAAATTCTGCTCCCGGCGCTGTGCGGTAACCACCACTTCTTCCAACAGACTGTTACGTGTTCTTGAGCGAGCTTCCCCGGCACCGTCCTGTGCCATCACCAGCAGAGGCTCTGCCAGTGCAAGCATTCCTGTTGTCAGTGTTATGGCTTTTGTCAGTTCTTTTTTATTTTTCAATGTTAACCATCCCGTTCTTATTAATATTATGAAAAATCGGGCGTACTACGATTCAACAGAATTCATGGGACTGTGTATCACCACCCAGCCTTGATAAGGACTCAAATAGTAGCGGTAGAGAAGTTGGGCTTTTAACTACCCATTCGGGGAGTCCTTAAAAGCCCATAAGCAAACTCACATCCAGTGTTTCTTTTCTCGATAAAAATCGACAAAGAAATCCAGGCTGTCAGGGTTTCGCATGGAACCACGGCTGGCGACCTCGTCGGCTTTGGCCCCCTTTAGAATTTTACGCACCGGCACCTCCAGTTTTTTGCCGGTCAGCGTGTAGGGAATGTCGGGGACGGGAATAATCTCGTCGGGGACATGGCGGGGCGAGCAGGCAGTTTTCAGCTTGAGGGTAATCTCTTGCTTCAACGCCTCATCACAGCGTTGCTGCGCAGTCAGGCTGACAAACAAGGGCATATAAAAACCGCCGTCTGCGGTTTCAATACACACCACCAGACTGTCGCTGACACCCTCCAGAGATTCTACTGCCTGATAGATCTCTGAGGTGCCAATGCGAACCCCAAAGCGGTTCAAGGTGGCATCAGAGCGACCGTAGATATAACAGCCACCGCGTTCATTGATTTTGATAAAGTCGCCGTGCCGCCAGACACCGGGAATCTCTTCAAAATACGAAGACCAGTAACGGCTGTTGTCGTCATCGCCAAGGAAGTACAGCGGCATGGACGGGAATGGTGTATCGCAGATCAGTTCGCCCACTTCATCAATCACCGGCTCTCCGCTGTCATTCAAGGCTTTTACCGACATGCCCAACGCCCGCGCCTGTATCTCGGCAGCGTAAACGGGCTGCGTCGGTGTGGCGGCAACAAAGGCACTGGCGATTTCAGTGCCGCCGCTCTGGGAGGTCACCCAAAGCTCGTCCTTCACATTCTGATAGAACCACGCAAAGGTTGAGGGGATGGACGGTGAGCCGCCGACCAGCACGGTGGTGAGCTTGTCCAGCGCATAGTGCTGTTTCGGCACCACCTGATTGCTCTCCATCAGTTGTACATAGGTCGGACTGGCACCGAAGTGACTGGCCTGACTCTGTTCTGCCAGCTTCCACAACATATCGGTTTGCGGATACACGGGGCTGCCATCGTAGAGAATGGCGCCGGCACCGGTCAGCATCATCCCCACCACCAGATTGAACATGACCCAACCCGTGGTGGTGTAGAAGAAACTGTTATCGCCGGTCTTCAGGTTCATGTGGAAAGTCATGAACTTGAGCATTTCAATCAGCACGCCCACATGGGAGTGAGCGATGGCCTTGGGCAGGCCCGTTGTGCCGGAGGAAAACACAAACCACAGCGGGTGATCACAGGCGACCCGCTCAAACTGAAACGCGGCCTCTCCCGGATCAGCGGCCGCCATCAAACCCGGCCAGTCGCTGACCTCGGCATCGGCTGTAAACGCGGGGCAGTCACCTAGCACATCCAGCCGCACTACCCGCTCCACAGAGGGCAACGCCGCCAGCAGTTCAGACAGCATGGCCGTGCGATCAAAGCGTTTGCCGCCAAACTCATAACCGTCGCCAAAAAAGACCAGCCTGGGCTCAACCTGGCCCAGGCGGTCAAGAATCGCCTGAGTACCAAACTCAGGCGCCGCATTACTCCACACACCGCCAATGCTGATCACCGCCAACATGGCGACAACGGTCTCCGGTCGATTGGGCATCACCGCACTCACGCGGTCGCCGGGGCGAATCCCCCACTCGCGCAGCTTCGTTGCCACGCGGCGCACCTGCGATGCCAGTTCATCCCAACTCGTGACCTCCAGATCACGAGTTTCAGCCATAGCCGAAATTGCCGCATGGCTGCCCTTGTGGCGCAGGATATGTTCGGCAAAATTTACCCGACTGCCTTCAAACCAACGCACTCCGGGGCGAATCTGGCGATCGCTGAGTACGCGCTCGTAAGGCGTATCGCTGATCACCTCGAAGTAGTCCCACATCGCCGCCCAGAACGCCTCGGGCTGGGTGACCGACCACTGCCACAGTTCCTTATAGTTCTTGCACTGCAGGTGTTGCCGCTCGCCGAGCCAGTGCATCAGCGCGGTCATATTGCTGTTTTCAACAAACGCCGCGGACGGCTCCCAGAGTTTTTGCCCTTCGACAATCATGGGCACCTCCTAGGCCAAACCGCGCAGTTGCGTCAGCTTCTTCCGAACCTGCTCTGGCTCGACAAAGGCGGGCAGCTCCGCGTAATACCAGGGTGCGTCACCAAGCTCATCCGAGGCCTCGGCAGACCAGAACGCCGCAGGCAGCGAGATAAGGTCCTTGCGCTGGCTGCTCATATCACCGCCGAGGCAATGCCAGTCACCTGCAGAGAAGCGCTCTGCAGTGGCCATCACCGGGCAACGGAAAGCAAACTGCCAGTGATAGTTCGCCGCCACATTCATCAACGGCTGGTAAAGCTCCACGGTCGCCCCCGCCGCCATATCGGCATCAGACAGCGTGCTCACCACCCCCGCGATTCCGGCCGCCTTGAGCTGTCGCACCGTATCAGCCAGGTAGACCGAGGTAGAGTCGATATCCAGATCGCTCAGACCAGACACCTCTTCGCCGGGATTGGCGAGACCGTGGGCCCAGGCGATGAGCGCCGCATTGGACGGCAGTTCAATCAACAACTCGCAGGGCACCATCGCGCAGCAGGCGGCCACGATTTCACGCAGCTCCTGACGCATGTCTTCATTGGTCAGCAATTTCTTGATGGCGTAGCGCACCCGGCGTTTGCCGGTCATGGTCTGCAGGACATGGGGATGGGCATCGACCCAGTAGTCGAGAAACCCCATCAGCGGCAGACTGAGGCGGTCGGCCGAGACAATGCCTTGGATTTTTTTGTAGTTCTCGGCAAATTCAATCGGGTTGTGCCATTGCAGCACCCGCCCCTGATTCAGAACATTTTCGGCAAATGCATGGGCATTCAGCCAGAGTTGGTGTGTATTCATGGCGTTGGATTCCAGCATGTTCATCCCGTCATTATTGTGATTGGCGTTGCGGTGCCCTGGGGCACCGACCGGACTAGCCCTGCAAAGCGTTCAGCTTCGCTTTCAATTCCTGAATCTCCACGTCTTTGGGATCAGGCAAAATAATCGGCGGCAGTTCACCGGGAAGCGCCTTGCCGAAAGGCCCGCAGTAGAGTTCCTTGGAGTCGTTCCAGGCACCGAAGAACGGCACGCCCTCGGGTGGCTGCGCCTTGACGCGGGTCGCCATAAACGCATCCCAACTGAGGCCCTTCTCAATACGTGCACGGCGTATGGCATCGCGGCGCTCAGCCGTGGCCTCCAGATCGGCAGCCAGGGTCTTCTCGTCGTAGACCAGCCCGTAGAGCGAACTGGCCGTGGTGTGACTGATCAGGCCCTCTTCAAGGTCTTTCACCACCAGCTCCGGATCGCGGTCCAGCACATCGCCGTAGCCGCCACCGCCGCCCTGACTGGTCATGAATAGCTCGCCTTCCGGATACAGTTCAAAAGCCACCGCCATTGAATGACTGGTGTATTCGGCACCCTCGATGGGCCGCTCATTCATGATGGTGGCCATGGACGCCTCGAACAGCTCCGGGGTTTCTTTCATCGTCTTGAACAGGTTTTTGCCACGTACCCGCGCCGTGCCATAGGTCGGACAGGCATAGCCGCCGAACAGCCCGAAGGTCGACGGGAAGTAGGAGCCGGCGGTAAAGGTCTGGAAGCCGAAAGGCTGTTCACCGTAGCGCATCAGGCCGTATTCGTAGGCCGCACCGCCGCGGAATTTGCCAAAGCCACAGTTGCCTGGCCAGATGCGCTTGGAAATCGCATAGATAAACGGCAGTTGCTCTTCCGCTTCTTCGCTCTCGCCGATATCCACATTGGCGCCGAAACAGGGGGCGATACTGTGTTCGCCGTCCTCATCGCATTTTGCGCCCCCGGCCATGCCGTTCAGGTCGCCGCACATATTGCCGCAGGAATCCTGATGCTGGTTGATGCCGCCGTAGATAATGGCGGCGGGCTGGTTAAACCATCCGGCCTTGGTTTTGCCATACTGCTTGGGCGCACCGAAGTAGAGTTTGGCGAAGGCCAGTTCGGCCGCCGTCATGATTTTGAACATGGGCTGCACACACAGCGCCACCGGCACCTGATCGCTACAGTCGGGAATGGTGCCCGGATCGGTGATGAACTCGAAGCAGTCGATAATGGCCTGCGCACAAGGCATATCCGGCCAGATATGGTGGGCCAGGGTGATTGCCACACCCAGCACCTGCGTGCTGAGCAGGCTGTTGATGGGACGGTTAAACAGCTCGGGCGAGCTGCCACGCAGATCGACGATGACCTTGTCACCCTTCACCGTGAAGTTGTACACCACCTTCATCAGCGCGGGTTCGCGCATGGTGTCATCAATGTAGAACTGGGTGCGCACAGTGCCGTCCGGCAGCTCGGCAATACGTCGACGCCCTTCGTCACGCATGAATTCCACATTGCTGCGCAGAAAGCCGATGACCGAATCAATGCCGTAGCGAGCGATGTGTTCCTTGCCCCGGCGCTCGAGTCGGCAGCAGGCCGCCAGCCGCGCCTTGAGGTCGGCCAGCATGGTCTGGGGCTCGCGACAACTGTTCTGTAGAAAGGTCACCAGATCGGTTTTCAGCGCGTAATTTTCCACCACTTTAATAGGTGAACCGCGCAGCCCTTCGTCCCAAGGCGACTCAATCATCGGCCCCATACCCCCGGGCACCCGCGCGCCGATTTCCCCTTCGTGCATCGCGCAGACACACCAGCTAACGATTTCGCCCTGATCAAAAATCGGCATGAACAGGTGCTGGTCCGGGCTGTGAATACCACCGTAGTGGGCGTCGTTGAGCAGGAAACCATCGCCCTCTTTAATACCCACGGTTTCATCCTGCTCGAAATATTTGCGAATGAAACGAATGGGGTAATGCAGGCTCACGGTGAAGCCGGCCACACCGCGGGTCGAGGCCAGTGACAGGTCACCCGAGGCGGTGAAGTAACCGGTAGACATATCCGCGCACTGCGCCGCAGGTGAGGCCACCGTCATCTCGGCAATCTTGAAGGTCTCGTCCAGCGCGGCCCGCAAACCGGAGCGGATCTCGGCAAACAGATTATTGTCGACCTCGCCGGAGAGGACGCGCTCTTCGCGCTCGCTGCGCGGCGCCACATGATGGTTGCGCTGAATTTCCGGATCGGGGCCGAGAAACGCCCGGTTCTTGCTGAGAAAGGTATTGACCAGCGTGCTCTCGTCGGCGGTATCCGGGTTCAATGCGGGGGTATTCGTTGTCATGATGTTCTCCTGAGCCGACGGGCGACCGCCGGCTTCTTGTTGTTATTCGTCAGAGGGGGTATTGCGCAGAAACCACACCGCGCCCTGTGCTGCCGCGACATAGGTCCAGCCGGGCTCGACCAGGTACGTGGTTTCGCCGGGATTGACGATGGCGGGTCCATCGATCTGCACGCCGGGCTGCAGGGCCTCAATACCGTAGATCGGGGTCGCTACCGCACCGTCGGCGGCCTGGAAGTGACACTCCCGATGTGCCACCGGCGTCGGCGGCGCGATACGCTGCGCAGGAGGCGCAAGATCATCAAAGGTGACCGTGCCCAAATCCACCCGTGATACGACGCGAATGGTGGTGACCCACACTCCCGACTCGGGCGATACGATCTCCTTGCCGTAGCGTTTGCCGAAGTCGTCGTTCATCTGCTCAATGGCGGCCAGCACTTCGCCCGGTTTGCTCAGTCGGCGATTGTCCAGCGCGATACTGATTTCCATTTTCTGAATGCCATAGCGCATATCCAGTTCGAGCACGTACTGAATGTCCTCGTCCTTGAATCCCTGACGCAGCAGATCCTGTCGTCCCTTCTCTTCCAGATCGGCAACCAGCGCGTTGAAAGCGTCGTACTGGTTGTACAGCGAGCGAGTGTGCTTGTTGTAAAAACCCAGTGAGACGTTCTTCTCGTGGATGTGCATCTGGTCCAGCCCGGCACCGCCACAGGCGGAGAACACGCTGCTGTATGGCGGCGCCAGAATGCGGCGAATGCCCGCCTTGTCGGCAATGCCGCAGCAGTGCAGCGGACCATTGCCGCCGTAGGCCAGAAAGACAAAGTCGCTGGCCTGATAACCGCCGCCATTGAGTTCGCGCACCAGTCCCGCCGCCATCTCGCTGTCGGCCATGGACTTGATCAGCAGAGCCGCGTCCACCTCGTCGATATCCATCTCGTCGCAGATATCTTCCAGCGCCTGATACGAGCGACGCTTATTCAGCGGAATCGCGCCCTTGGCATAGTTCTCCGGATCGAGGTAGCCGAGGATCAGGTCGGCATCACTGACGGTGGGGTTCATACCGCCGCGGTCGTAGCAGGCCGGACCGGGGTCACTGCCCGCACTTTCCGGACCGATGCGCACGGTGTCGAAGATGGGGTCGTAGCTGGCGATAGAGCCACCCCCGGCCCCCAATGTCACCAGGTGCACCATCGGCAAGGTGACTCGCCAGCGATCAACCACCGGGCTGAAATCGTAGTGTTTGGTGCCGCCCTCGGTAATCAGACCGATATCGAAGGAAGTGCCGCCCATATCGCCGCAGACAATATTCTGTACATCGCCCTGCAGGGCGAGCTGACCGGCGGCATGAATGCCGGCAACGGGGCCCGAGTGCAGGGTTTTCAGCGCGTCAGTGGAGTTCAACTGCGCCATACCGCCGGAGTTATGCACCAACAGCATCGGCCGGTCGTAACCGTTTTCCCGCAGGTTCTGCTCCAGCGCGTTCATTGCGAAATACATGGCGGAATGCAGGAAGGCATCGATAATGGCCGACGAGGTCCGCACGTATTCGCCCTTGCGCCCGACCACCTGATGGGAGAGCACCATGGGAATCGCGCCGAGCATCGAGGAGGGAAACTCCTCTTCGAAGATCTCCTGAATACGCAGCTCGTGCTCGGGGTTTTCCACCGAGTTGATCATGTTCACCACGATGGCCTGCACACCGGCATCCACCAGCTCCTTGAGCTTGTTGCGCACATCCTGCTCATCGAGGTCCATCAACACCTCGCCACGGTAGTTCATCCGCTGTTTGACGGTGCGAATCCGCGCAATGGGAACAATGGGATCGGGGCGCCGGGCACGGGACAGATCGCGGGCTTTCTCATCCGGCAGACCATCGCCGTACCCGCGACCGCGGGAGATGGGAATGGTGCTGTCGAAGCCGCTGGTAATCAGCAGGCCGACCTTGGGACCACGGCGCTCGATCAGCGCGTTGGTGCCCAGAGTGGTGGCGTAACGCACAGAATCCACCGCCTGCAACAACTCGCGCCGATCGACGTTAAGAATTTCGCAGGACTGATCCAGCGCATCATTAAAGCCCAATGCCAGATTGTGGTGACTGGTCAGTGCCTTGGTCTGTACAAAGCGGGAATCCCAACTGACAAAGCAGTCGGTGAAGGTACCGCCGATATCTACTGCAATACGTCTCATCTGCTCGCCCCCCTTATGCCTTGACGCTGCCAGTGCTGCTGTCCGGCACACCGCGCCACTTCTCCCGCAGCGAGTCGATGTCCAACTCCAGATCGTGCAGGGGTGCATGGCCGGGAACGGTGTATTCCACGTCCATCATCACGCCACAGTTGGGGCAGTAAAATTCATAGATCACGCAGACTTCCGGGTCTGGCGAGAAGCAGAAACGGTAGCGCTCCGGGTCCAGCAGCGGCTCGTGAACTTCGCGGGGATTGCGGTCGTGGATCAGCAAAAAATGCTTGTAGTTTTCTCGCGCAGAACCCAGCACATGGTCACAGCGATTGCATTCCCACTGCTCTTCATTGAGGTCGACCCTGAGGTATTCGGTTGCCTGAACTTTCATTATTTTTCTCCTTATTCAGCTCGTCTGACGCTGGCTGGTCACGTTCAGCAAAATGTCGCGGTTGGCGGTGAAGCGGAAATCCCAGCCATCGGGCACGGCGCAGGTCCAGAAGGCTTCTTCCAGTACCGCCGGGCCACTGGCCTGTGCGCCGGCCTGCTGCTGTTCGACGCGATACACCGGCACCGCTTGTGTTCTCTCTTGCGCGACCAGCAGTGAACGCTCGCCCTCGGGCACCGCTGCCATGGCCTGCAGGTCGGCCTGGTCGGCCAGACGGGCATGGTGAATCGCCTTCACGGCACGCACGTTCAGCAACAGCCGCTCATCGGGCAGGGAGACATCAGCCAGTGACAACTCCGCCGTTATCGGCAGGTCTACCGGCCCCTGCTCGGTGTCGCACCAGGCTTCCAGGCGACACTCCTCCGCCTCGTAACCCTCGGTGCGCATATCCCTGAGCACCCGGTCTTTGAGCACGTCAAAGGCACTGCTCAGAGCATCGCTGTCGCCACCATCAACGGTTTCAGAGGCGATATGCGCAATGTCGCTGAAGCCGATGCCGTGCGCGCTGAACACCGCCGATAAGCGCGGAATCAGCACACTGGCAATGCCGGCACTTCTGGCGATGGCCGCCACGCCCATGGGGCCGCCGCCGCCAAAGGCCATGAGTACGGAGTCGTCGGTAATGTCGGTGTAGTCGCGAATGCCGTCGGCAATTTTTCCCGCCCAGGCATCCAGCATTTGCAGACAGGCGGAGGGCACATCCAGCCCCAGCGGCTCGGCAACGTGTTTGCGCACCGCGGCCTCGGCCTTGTCGGCGCGCAATGCCAGCTTGCCGCCGAAGTACGTCTTGGGATCGAGCAGCCCCATCAGTAGCAGTGCATCCGTGATGGTGGCCAGCTCGCCTCCCATGCCAAAGCAGGCCGGACCAGGCGCACCACCGACCGATTCCGGCCCGACACAAATCGCGCCGTTCTCCGCCCGAATAATCGAGCCACCGCCAACGCCGACGCTGACAATTTCCGCCAGCGGGTCGGCACAGCGCACGCCTTCAACCAGCCCGTAGCGGTTGTCGACAATGCGGTCGTTTTCAATCAGGCCGATATCGGTGGTAGTGCCGCCCACATCGATGGTGATTACCCGTTTGGCCTGGTAGTAGCGGCTGTAAGCCAGCGCCCCCTCTGCACCGCCGCGGGGACCAGAGCTGTAGGTTTTCAGCGCCACCGTTTTTGCCACCCGCCCCGAGTAGCCATCGTTGCGATAGACCAACAGAGGGTTGCGCATGCGGTACTGAGAGAGATCGCCTTCGGTGTTGTACAGAAAGCGCTCCATCGCCGGATGCAGAAACGCATTGAACAGCGAGGTCCACAGGCGGGTATTCGGATTGCTGTGACGGCACAGCGCACTGGCGTAAAGGACGGGTACCGAGCCCAGCAGATGCCGGGGATAGGCGCGCAGCATCGCCTTGCGCAAGGCACTCTCCTGCGCGGCGTAATCCTCGCCGGTGTAGGCCACCACAATACGGCTGGCACCGCTTGCAGACAGACTGTTCACCGCATCGGTCAACGCCCGCTGAAAAGCTTCACCTTCCGCATCGGCAGGGAGCACGGCTACGCGGTCACCCAGCAGCCCATCGAACAAGGCACGCTGCTGATCGTCGTCGCAGCACCAACTGCGGTCACCGCCGTTGAGCAACAGACCAAGCTTGGGGCCCTTGCGTTCGACCAGAGCGTTTGTCCCCTGAGTCGTGGAGTAGCGGATATGGTCGGTGGATTGCAGCAGCGCCCGCAGATCTTCCTTGCCGTAAATGTCTTCCGAGACTTTTTTCAGGCCTTCAAAGAAGCACTTGCTGAGGTCATACGGCGTGGTAATGGTTTTGGTGTGATACGAGTTCTCACCATCCAGAACCCAGATATCGGTCAGGGTGCCGCCGTTATCAATATTGATGAGTTTTCCCATGCCAATTCTCTTTTTATAGGTTTATGTGGGCATTCTGGTGAAGCAGCCCTGAGCGGACTACTACCCATACGAGCAGTTCTTGCTGCCACTAGGTGACAGTTTGCTGCTGGCGTTGAGGGAAATTATGCGAAGTCTGAAAACGAACGAGCACTACCCTAACGGGTAGATGATTGCTCCCGGCCTTTTGCGGTACAAAAGAGGTATTCCTACAAACAATAATGAGTCACAAGGAGTCACAGGCATGAGCCGACCCCAGTCCAGCCGTTACTGGCGCTTCGACACCCGTCCTGAATCTCTGGTCAATGCCCAAACATTCAGCCTGCAGGAGCGTGCCGTTGCGGCTCCCGAAGAAGGTGAGCTGCTGGTCAGAAACCTGCTGATTTCCATGGATGCCACCAACCGCCTGTGGCTGGGGGAGCGCGAAGAGTTGTATATGGAGCCGATCGCCCTCGGCGACTGCATGAAAGCGTTCTCCCTCTGTCAGGTGGTGGAATCGCGCAGCCGACTCTACCAGCCCGGGCAGCTCGTCACCGCGCTGGGGGAATGGGCGGACTACTCCATTCTGGACGCCACTCAGGTACAGCCGTTCGCCGCGCCCGACGGACTGGCGCTGGACATGGCCTTTGGCATCATGGCCATCGCCGGACCAACGGCCTATCACGGGCTGCTCAATATCGGCCAGCCCCGCCCCGGAGAAACCGTCGTGGTCACCGCGGCTTCTGGCGCAGTGGGTTGCCTCGCCGGGCAAATCGCCAAACTGAGTGGCTGTCGCGTTGTCGGCACTGCCGGCAGCGACGCCAAATGCCAGTGGCTGACCGAAACCCTGGGCTTCGATGCTGCCGTGAACTACAAGCTCGATGACTTCGAGGCGCAACTCGCGCAAGCCTGTCCAAACGGCATCGACGTGCAGTTTGAAAATGTGGGCGGCGCCGTATTGGACAGTTGCCTGAAGCTGATGAACAACAACGGTCGGGTGGTCATTTGTGGACTGATCTCCATGTATAACTCGGCAGAGAATGTTCCCGGCCCCTATATGTTTCACAACAGCATTATGAAGCGCCTGAAAATTGAGGGCTTTGTGATTCTGGATCACGCGGCCGATTTTCCGCGCATGCAGAGCTATCTGGCCCAGTGGCTACGTGACGGGCAGCTCAAGTTCCGGCTCAACTGTCAGCAGGGACTGGAAAAAGCGCCCGAGGCGCTGCGTTCGCTGTACACTGGGGATAATGACGGCAAAGTGATGGTGCAAATCGCCGAACCGGCGTAGTTGCCCCGTCCTCCGCCCCCGGTAAAAACAATAAAAAAGATCGCATTGCCATGTCCGCGAAGCCCAGCAGTCAACGCACACCCGTGTTCCAGCAAAAGTTTCAGGTCCCCGGCGGGGACCGCAAGCTGGTTTCCCGTGACGCCCTGATTCGCCGTATCCGTGACAACCCCGCCGTGCACTGTTTTCTGGTACAGGCGCCGGCCGGACACGGCAAATCCACCCTCTTGCAGCAATTACTGCGCGACAGTGTGCAACGCGGCATTCAAACCGCCTGGCTGAAACTCGACGACGCCGACAACGATCTCACCCGATTAATGAACCACCTCAATCATCTGCTTTCTCAGCTTGAGGACGCCTGCCCACCCACACACGAACAGGCGGCCGCCGCAACATCGCTGCCCAAAGGGCTGGCGGACCAGTTCAACAACCGGCTGCTGGAAATGGACCGGGATATTCACCTATTTTTTGACGATTTTCAGGTCATCGATGAAGGCGAGGTCGAGGCCTTGTTTCGCAATATCATCATCAACCTGCCCGCCCGCGTTTGCGTGTTTATCGGCTCCCGCTCGCTGCCGCGTATCGGCATTCCGGAAATGCAGGTCAATCAGCAGGTCGAACTGATCCGCTACGACGAGCTCAAATTTTCACTGGACGAAGCCCGCGAGTTTTTCACCACCGAGCAACGGCTGTCGCTGAGCGAGGAGGAGCTGTCGACGATATACAGCCGGACCGAAGGCTGGCCCGCCGCGCTGCAACTGTTTCGCCTGACCCTGTCGCGGATGCCGGTGCGGGAGTCGCTGAACAATCTCGAGTCCTATACACCTTTTCAAATCACCGAATACCTGTCGAGCAATGTACTGGCCCAGCAGCCCGAAGACATTCAAGACTTCCTGCTGAGTTGCGCCATGCTGCCGCGGCTGAATGCGGCGCTCTGCGAATACATCACCGGCCGGGAAGACAGTCAGGCTCTGCTTGAGCAGCTGGAACAGCAGGGCCTGTTCCTGAACAACATCGACAATGAACGTTGCTGGTTCCAGTTTCACGCCTTGTTCGCCCACTACCTGCGCGAGCTGATGCTGAAACGCTCGGTGAGCCGTTACCGCAAGATTCACGCCCGCGCGGCGGAGTGGTCGATGGCGCAGGGGCTTTATGAAGACGCAATGCGTCACGCCCTCAACGCCAACAACTTCAACCTTGCAACGCAGGCCATGGATATCTGGGCCAGCGAGCAGATTACCAATGCCTGCCTGCACAGTGTCGAGCGCTGGGCGGCGCGGCTGCCCATTGAGCATATTCGCGAATACCCGCGGCTGGCGGTAAAAATCACCTGGGCGCTGACGTTTCTGCGCCGCCGCAACAAGGTGCTGCCCTATCTGGAAATACTGCGGAATCTCGATGAGGCGCAGCTCGACAGCCAGTTCCGCACCGAGCGGCAGATCACCATGGCTGTGGTGGAAATGGCGCTGGATAATCTGGAGCGCTGCTTTGCCAATGCCAGCATCATCAATACCGAGAATCACGAGGCGGAAGGCTTCTGGGCCTTCGAGCTTGGCGCTGCCGCGAATATTCAGGCGTTTAACGATATTGCCCACGGCAACTTTGCCGCCGCCCGTTATCATATTGCGCTGGGGCGTAATCACAGCCACGAAGGACAGGCGCCGTTTCTCGCAGGCTACAACACCGGCCTGACCATTATCAGCTGCTACCTGCAGGGGCGCGTCGACGAAGCCTGCCAGCGCAGCATGTCAGCACTTAAAGCCAAGGGCTTGGATATCGAAGATTCCTACGCGGCCGTCGCCACGGTTTGCTGCACCCTGTATCCGCTGTATGAGCAAGGCGATACCGAGACGGCGATGAAGGTGTTTACCCAGTACCGCAAGGAAATCGATACCGGTCTGCTGCTGGATTTTGTGGCCGCGGCCTATCTGCCGATGATTCGACTCTATGACGCCCGTGGCGAGGCGGCGCAGGCAGAGGCGCTGCTGGAGTCGCTGGAGGATATCGGCATTACCGCCAACTGGCAGCGGGTGATCCAACTCTGTCACTGGGAAGCGATTCGACGCGCGATTATTCGCGGCGACATCCAATCCGCCAAGCTGATGGCCGACAATCAAAGCGCGGACAAGCACGCCATCTCACCGCGCCCTTATCTGCCTTTTTCCGAAGCCAGCGAAGATCCCGAACTGGGCCGCCTGCGACTGGCCGTCTACCTTGGCGATGACGAGACACTGGAGCAGCAACTTGGCGACGCCATCGTCGACGCCCGGGACAACAACCGCATTCCCCGTGAACTGAAACTTCGTCTGCTCAGCGCGCTGTGGAAATCCCGTCAAAACAAGGCAGATCACGCCAGCAAGGAACTGAAGATTGCCCTGACCATGGCCGCCGATTACGGTTTTGTCCGCAGCATTATCGATGAAGGCCCCGAGTTGATGACCTTGATACAGGCTCAGGACACGGCACTTTGGCCGGCGAATATCGGGCGTTATATCAACAAGCTGCTAAGCCATGCCACGCATCGGGAAGGCGCCCCGCAAGCCGGCACCGAAGCGGCCCAGCTCACCGAATCCCTGACCGCCAGAGAAATGCAGATGCTGTCCCTGCTCGCCAAGGGACAGACCAACAAGGATATTGCCCGCCACCTGTTTGTCTCGGAGAACACGGTGAAATTTCACCTGAAGAACATCTTCCACAAGTTACAGGTAAAAACCCGCACCCAGGCGATCAGCAGCGCGCTGGCCCTGGGGCTGGTCTGACGCCGCGCTCAGCGGGTCTTTTTCCACGCGTCGTAGAACGGTGGCATATCGGTAGAAACGCGCCCCTGAAACTGCGCATCTCGCTTTTCCAGAAATGCGCTGACGCCTTCTTTGCCGTCGCCCTGGCTGAGGTAAAACATGCTCAATGAATCAATTTTATGGGCATCGAGGGGATGCGACTGGGCGGAGTTGCGGTACATCATCTGGCGGGTCAAGGCGGTGGCAACCGGGGAACGGGCGGCCAGCCGTGCCGCGATGGCCTGGGCGTCGGGCAACAGTTGATCCGGCGCCAACACGGAGCGAACCAGCCCGCCTCTCAGCGCCTCTGCAGCATCAAACACATTGGCCTCATAACACCACTCCAGCGCTTGGGAGAGACCGACAATACGCGGCAAAAACCACGTCGAGCAGGCCTCGGGCACAATCCCGAGACGACCAAAAACAAAACCAATTTTCGCGTTTTCAGAGGCCAGGCGAATATCCATGGCCAATGTCATGGTAATCCCGATACCGACAGCGGGGCCGTTGATCGCAGCAATAACCGGCTTGTTGCAATCGTAGATCGCCAGCGTGACACGGCCGCCGGTATCGCGAACGCCGTCGATCATTTCCGGCGTATCCAACCGTGTTTCCATGTCCTCCAGCGAGGGCTGCTGCGACTCGTCGAGGCCGAATACATTGCCCGCTGAAGACAGGTCCATCCCCGCGCAAAATGCCCGCCCTGCGCCGGTCACCACGATGGCGCCTACGTCATCATCGTCACTGGCCCGGCGGAATACCTGCTCAAGCTCATTGGCCATTTCCACGGTAAACGCGTTCAGCTGCTCCGGGCGGTTCAGCGTCAGCGTCAAGACGCGGTTTTCAAGGTGATAGTTAAGCGTTTGATATTCCATGAATACTCCCCATGTCACTGGCCGCCGAACGACAGGCAGCCGAACCTTGTACTGACAGTTAATAGTGCACTTGCTAATATCTTAGCGTCTTTTTACCGATAAGGTATTTCTGCTGATGGCTGACCGCGCCAAGCGCAAGTCCCCGGCTCGCAACGCCGCCGAGCACGGCGCCAAGTCCGAGAAAAAACCGGCAAAGCGTTCGGGTGCCGGGCGTCCGAGTCGCCTCTCTCGGGAGATGATCATCGACACCTCGATGAAGTTGCTGGAGCAGTACTCGATTGAGGGCTTTACGCTGGCCAAGGTTGCCGAGGAATTGGATACCGTGTCGATGGCACTGTACAACTATTTCCCCAGTCGCGAAGCCCTGCTGGCGGAACTCTCCAACCACATCTGTAAGCAGTTTGAAATGCCCACCACTCCCGCTGATCAAGCCTGGCAGCGCACGCTTGAGGATTGGGTCGCCACGCTTCGTACACTCGCCGCCCGCTATCCCATCATGATCAAGGTGACCGGCATCGATGGCAAAACCTCCTCAGGCTGGTTGCGAATTGCACGGATCGTCAGCACGACCCTGCAACAGGCGGGTTTCGAAGGCAGGGCATTGGCGATTAACAGCTGGCTATTTACCTGTGAAGCCATCGCACTGGTTAATGCCGAACTGATGGGGGGCTTCCACTCCCCCATTTCCTTCGCACAATTGGATGAATTGGCACGAGAGGATCAGGAGCACTACCTGATGCTGCGCCCCTACCACGAGCAACTGAGCGCTCAAGCCATTCTGGACGAAGGCTTGGCCGACATGATTGCCACCTTGGAACGCAAGCTCGACGCCCCCTGACCCACATCGCCGCTACTGTGCACGCACACCGGAGCAAACATACATGGACATTCAACGGGTGCACCCGGACTTCCGCCGCACCGTCAAAGCGATTCCGGGTATTCCGGTACACAAGCGTCTGCTGCTGCCGCTGTTGCGGACCCTGTCTCGCTCACTGCCAAAACCGCGCTCCAGCGATCTGGTGACCATTAGTGAAGCACAGGCAGGCCCTACACCACTGCTGCTTTATCGCCCCACGAGAACGCCTCCAGCAGGCGCCATACTCTGGATTCACGGCGGTGGTTACGTACTGGGTTCGCATCGGATGAATGCGATCGACTGCAAACGCTATGCACGCAAACTGAATCTGTTGGTGGTATCCGTCGACTACCGCTTGGCACCACAGACGCCATTTCCCGGCCCGCTGGACGACTGCATGGCGGCCTGGGATTGGATGCAGGAAAATGCCGATACCCTGAACATCCGCCGCGACCGAATCATCGTCGCCGGTCAATCGGCGGGCGGCGGTCTGGCTGCTGCGCTGGTGCAAAAACTCTGCGACATCAGCCCGGTTAAACCGCTGGGCCAGCTTCTTTACTACCCCATGCTGGATGATCGCACCGCACTTCGCGAGGAGCTGACACAGCAGGGGCACTTTGTCTGGAACAATCGCAACAACGCCGCAGGCTGGGCTGCCTACTTGAATCAGGCCGCTGGGGAATCGCACGCACCGGACTACAGCGTACCATCTCGTCGTGCCTCATTGACTGGCTTACCGCCTACCTGGCTGGGTGTGGGCGATATCGATCTGTTTTACGAAGAAGACTTGCGCTATGCAGAGCGTCTTGCCGCTGATGGCGTAGATTGCCGGCTGTCAGTCGTTGAAGGGGCACCTCACGCCTTCGACGCGCTCGCGCCGACATCGAGGCTGACCCGGCGGTTTATGTTTGAGCAGTACCGTTTTATTCGGCGGCTGTTGGAGAATACCGGGAAACAAGCGGCATAAAAAAACGCGACCTGCAGGCAGGTCGCGTTGTGAGATTGGCAGGCAACGCTTAGAAGCGGTAACGCACGTCCAGGCCGTAGGTGCGCGGCGGACCGTACTGCTCGGTAATCAAACCCAAGCTTTGGAAGTTAATGCCAAAGGTCGGGTAGTCGTCATCAGTGATATTGTTCACCCAAAGCGAGACACTGAGATCGCCCTGCTTCACCGGGATATCCCGCAGGCTGAGGCGGCCATTGACGATTAACCGCTCGTCCATCGGACTCAAGTCATATTGGTAGGGCTCCTCCCCACCCATGCCATCACTGGTCACCGAACTCACAAAACCAATGGAGTTCCACTGGTCTTGCCAGGTAGCGTCGAGGAAAAGATTAAAGGCCCCGATAGACGTTGTGGCGAAGGTGTAATCCAAGCTGGCATTCACCTTATTGCTCGGTGAATTACTGCGCTTGGCAAGATCGTCGGCCTCAATACAGGTATTGGCATCGCAGGTATCGGGATACTCTTCAAAATCCCCGTGGATGTAGGAGTAACCCAGACTGACCACCATATTCTCTATCGGCGCGGCAGACACCTCCAGCTCGCCGCCCCAACGCTCGGCGCGGCCGGCATTGATGATCGTGGTGGTTGCCTGGCCACCCGGGGATATCGACACGGTACTCGTCTGCATATCATCGTAGTCATAAGCGTACAGCGAACCGTTCACGCGCAGCCGGTTTTGGAACCAGTCAGACTTCACACCAACCTCCAACTGCTTCATCAGCTCTTCTTCAAAGCCGTTATCGAACACTTCACCATTAAAACCGCCGGAACGATAACCGGTTGCATAGCGAACGAAGGCATTAAGCTGATCCGTCACATCGTAGGCAACGGTGGCGTTATAACTGAAGTTGTAAAAGTGGTTATTGCGATTCGCCATCTGCGCGGGCGACAAACCAAACGGGGTCAGGACAGCACCAAAATCATAGTCGATAGCCTTCTTCTCTTCGGTATAACGCAGCCCCACGGTTAGCGCGAGCCGATCACTTAAACTGGCAAAGCGATAGGTGCCCTGTGTATAGGCTGCACGCGCCGCGGTATTGAGCTCATATTTCTGAGCTTGGACACCCGCCAGCGGCGACGAGAAATTAGCTCGCCGATCGAACTTTGATTCGTCGCCAAACCAATACAGGCCCAACACATAGTCCAGTTGCTGAGTGGCACCCAGCCATTGAAGTTCTTGCGAGACCTGTTCGTAATTCGACAGCGTATCCTGCTTGGTGTGACCAGCACCAATCTGATCTACTGCGCCCCACAAGGCATCAATGCCTGGATTGCTCGCCCCGAAACTCGACGGATCGGCGTATAGCTGTAGCAAGGTAGCGTGTAAGTTATCGTTGTAGGCGCCGATCCCATTTGCATCGAGGCTGCTGTCGATGTCGTCGATATCCCCAAAGACATAGGTTTCTATATCGCGATACGCCGTGATGGATTTGAAGGTGACGTCCCCCAGAAAACCTAGCTCACCGAGATTCCATTCTGCAGTAATCGCATGCCCGTTGGACTCATTCTCACTGATTGGCGTGTCATCAGCCCAACCACCATCCGGTCGCCCCTCGCCGCGAGCTTCAGCGCGTTCATACGCCGCTATTGTTTCATTGATCGACGGTATCCATCGCGCGGCGATCCGGGGATCTGCAACCGGATTCAGGTTAAAGCCCTGCGCTGCAGGCAACACCGTATTTCGCAGGAAATCAACGCGATTGGTGCCCTGCGTTGTCAGCGGTGTAAACCCCACCACTTTCTGCAGAGAGCCGTTCTCATCCAGCTTGCTGTAGTCATAGGCGTAGTCCACCACAAAGCTGTCGCTCAGATGCCAGCGCAGAGCACCGCGCCAGGCCCGGCGATTCAGGCTGTCGAAATCTCCGCCACCGGAGTAGTTGTCGTAGAGGCCGTCCCGGTCTTTAAACATAAAGCTCACGGCGGCATCAAGGCGACCGGCGCCTTCGCCAATCTCACCAATCGAGTCAAAATCGACATTGGTCTTCAAGGTGCGGGCGCGGTAATTGCCAATACCCACCGTAACGTCGGCGGCAAATTCACCCAAGGGCTTGCGGGAAATCACATTCAGCGCGCCCGCCGTGGAGTTGCGGCCATAGAGTGTGCCCTGCGGCCCGCGCAGAATCTCGATGCGCTCGATCTGGGCAACGTCCATGGCGGTACCCAGCATTTTGCCGACATACACACCGTCGATATACATGCCCACCGCCGGGTCCAGAGAAATATTATTGGCGCCGCCAGCGGAAACGCCACGAATGCTCATGCCTAAGGCGCCTCGCGAACCGGGAACGGTTGCACCGCCCATACCGGGAATGGAACCAAACATATCTTCTGCGTTAGTAATGCCGCGTTTCTCGATGGCATCGCTGGTCAGTGCGGTAATGGAGATCGGCGTATCCTGCAGGGATTCGACACGTCGCTCGGCGGTGACCAGAACTTCTTCCAGCACCTGTGCCGACGCGCTCAACGGCTGGGTAACGGCCAAGGCGATGGCGACCGGCAGCGATGCCCGTGCCAGTCCGGACAATGCGTCCATCTTCTTCATGCTTCCACTCCCTTATCATTATAAGTATGAGAGTTGCTTCTCTCGTTATTGTTATTGCGATTGCTGCATGTAAGTTACGAGGTATTAGCTACCTCACACATACAGTTAGCACCGTTTCTGTGCACATGCAATCTGCTAACGGGAAGTAGGAACGTAAGTAAAATATGAAACACCCAAACGGGTGAGGCGCTCAGAACGGGGTTCTGTGGAAGCTCAATCGCCCTGAGGGAAAGGCGCTCGGCGCGACTCGTCCTCTGGCCACTGCTGCGGCTGCATGCGGAATTTTGCCATGTCGTAGCCCATCTCAGCGATACGCTTTCGCAAGGCCTGCAGGCGCGCTTCCGGCAAACTCGGTGAGCGCGCCATCAACCAGACATAGTCTCTCGCGGCGCGTGCAATGATGGTTTCGCGGTAATCCTCGGACACATAGGCAATGCGATAATCCGCCTCAAACGGCCAAATGAATTGCATCTTCCATTGAGCATTACCGGTGCCGGGAACAACCTCCGCTGTGGGCCGATAAGTTTTCAGCGGGGATGAAAAGCTGCCGTCACGAAACTGGTAGGCAACTGCAACGCCCCCGTCCTCACGCAAGGCATAACTTTCGATACCGTTGTGAGCGTTGCGCTCAGGGAACAACGGTATGAAGCCGATGACGTACCAGTCTCCCATAAAGCGCTCAAGATCAACGCTAGCGGGCACGGGCAGCGCCTTACGTGGACTGACACACGCCAATAGCAGCGAGATGGGCAATGCCAACAAAACCAAGCGACGCATAGTGTGCTCCAGATAATGGGTAGCTAGCATCACTACGCTGGCAGCAGCTAAACAGAGCACCTGCGGCAGGAAACGCCGCGCGATTCATTGTTAAAAACTATTCTGACGATAGGGACTACGAATTTCACCGCGTCGCAACACGCCGATAAAATTGCGGCTTTCTTTTTTTGTTAGGGAGCGTAAAAGCCGTGTTCAAGAAGACTCTTGCCATTGCCTGCCTAAATATTGCCGGGATCCTCACGGCGACATCAGCAGCGGCCGACGCCGGGCTTCGTGCCCAGGCTCAAACTTTTTTCAAACCCCTGCCGGAAAGCATGCCGGGGGCAGAGAACGACAGCCCCGCGCTGATTTCACTCGGCGAAAAACTCTATTTTGAAACTGCCCTGTCGATCAATGGCGAGCAGTCCTGCAATAGCTGCCACCAGATCAACAATCAGGGCGCCGGCGTGGACAACAACCCCACCTCTCCGGGCGCACTGGAAGGCCGCTTTGGCAATCGCAACTCACCCAGTGTGTTTAACGCTGGCTTCCATGTCGCCCAATTTTGGGATGGCCGCGCCGCGGATCTGAAAGAGCAAGCCAAAGGCCCGATCCTCAACCCGGTAGAAATGGCGGTACCCGATGAGGCAACTGCAGTGAAACGACTGCGCAAGGCCGGTTATGAAGACGCTTTCGCCAAGGCGTTCCCGGGCGAAGACAGCGCTCTGAACTACGACAATGTCGCCGCTGCGATTGCCGCGTTCGAACGTACACTGATCACCCGCGATCGCTTTGATGAGTTCCTGAAGGGCAATGACACAGCCTTGAACGCGCAAGAGAAACAAGGCCTGAAAACCTTCATATCAACCGGCTGCATTGCCTGCCACAGTGGCGCGCTGCTGGGCGGCTCCATGTACCAGAAAATGGGTAGTGTGAATCCCTATGCCAATACCGAGGACAAAGGCCGCGAGGAACTGACCGGCAAGGCCAGCGACCGCTATGTGTTCAAGGTGCCGTCACTACGGGATATTTCCCGCACCGCCCCCTATTTCCACGATGGCGCGGTGGCGACACTGGACGAAGCGGTCAAGCAGATGGCCTGGCTGCAACTGGGTCGCGAGTTGAGCGATGCCGATACCGCCAGCATCGTCGCGTTTCTAAACGCGCTGGAAAACACACAGCCGGTCACCTTGGCCCAAGCCAAATAGGACAGCCCGCCCAAACAAAAAAGCAGCCCGAGGGCTGCTTTTTTTATTCCTGAAAATGGCGCGCTTACCGCGCGGGCACCAGACGTTTTTCGCCGCGCTCATGCCCCAGCCGTGCCTGCTCAATCACATAGGCTTTAATCGCTTCGGCCTCGCGTTCCGATACAAACTCACCACGAGCGGGCATTCCTAACGACGCCATCGCACCATCGCGAACGATGGCCTGCCAGCTATCACCGAGATCGTTGATACGGTAGCGCAGGTCACTGATCAAACCGGCACTGATCGCATTGCCGCCGTGACACACGGAGCAATACAGATTAAACAGCTCTCTTCCTTCCGCGCGCTGTTCGTCCGTTCCCGGCTCCAGCGTCGGCTTTGGCAGTCGCTGCTCAGTCACCTCAACGCTTGGCAGCTCCGCCTCGGCCCCGAGCTTGTAGACCATCAGTCGGCTGATGTTAATCATATTGCGCGGCCCGGAAACCGCCCCGTAAGGCAGGCCACTGATACCACCCCAGCCCTGTGCAACGGCAATGTACTGCTCTCCATCGAGCGAGTAACTCATCGGCGACGCCATCAATCCGCCCTGAACATCTGTTTGCCACAGCACCTTGCCGGTGTCGGCCGCCCTCGCCCTGAAGATGCCGTCCAAATCGCCCTGGAATAACAGATTCCCGGCCGTCGACAGCAGGCCGCTACTGGAGAAATAGCCGCCCTCGGCGCGCCAAACCTCCCTGTTACTGGCCGGATCGCGGGCAACCAGCACCGATTTCAGCAGCATTTCGCCCATCTGCGCACGCTGCTCAACGGGAACCGCGTCGGGGACTTCGAGCATGGGAGCGATGGCATAGTTGGTATTCCAAACACCACCACGATCCTTTGCGGAAAAGTCATCGGCGTAGATCGCCCCCGACACCATTGCGGGAATATAGACCAGCCCGGTTGTCGGGCTGTAGCTCATGGGCTGCCAATTGTGGGCACCGCTGGGCGCGGGCTGGATCATGCCCGGGAAGCTGCCATCGCGCAGCCCCGGTGCCTCAACCGGGCGACCGGTTTCCATATCGACATGACTGGCCCAGTTCACCGGCATGTACTTTTCGGCAGACAGCAGCTCGCCCGACTCGCGATCCAGCACATAAAAGAAACCGTTTTTCGGGGCCTGCATAATGACCTTGCGCGGCTCGCCATCAATGGCGATATCCGCAAGAATCATGTGCTGGGTGGCGGTGTAATCCCAGCTGTCGCCGGGCGTGGTCTGGTAATGCCAGACATACTCGCCGGTATCGGCCTTCACCGCGACGATGGAGGACAGGAACAGGTTATCCCCCTTGCCCTCACTGCGGATCTTACGGTTCCAACTGGAGCCGTTGCCCACGCCGATATACAGCAGGTTCAGCGCCGGATCGAAAGCGAAGGAATCCCAGGCCGTGCCACCGCCCTTGCCGTTCTCCCACCATTGGCCGTACCAGGTTTTGGCTATGCGCGCTTGCGTCGCATCTTCAAAACCCTCTGCGGGATTGCCCGGCACCGTAAAGAAGCGCCAGCGCTGCTCACCGCTTTCGGCATCGTAGGCCGTCACATAGCCGCGAACCCCGAGCTCGGCACCCCCGTTGCCGATAATCACCAGGCCGTTAACAATGCGTGGCGCGCCCGTTACGGTGTAAGGATCCTCAGTGTTCAGCCGGGTATCGACCTGCCAGACCAGTTCGCCGGTGTTGCGGTCCAGGGCATTCAGGCGTCCGTCATAACTGGCGGCATACACCTTGTCCCCCCACAGAGCGGCACCGCGATTCACCGCATCACAGCAGCCTCGAACGCCGTAATCCTTTGGCACCTTGGGATCGAAATGCCACAGCGGTTCACCGCTTCTGGCATCGAAAGCCAGTACATGCCCCCAGGATGCGGTTACATACAACACGCCATCGGCCATCAGCGGTGTCGCTTCAATACCGCGGCGGGTGGGCAGTGGTGCAAACCAGGCGAGCCCCAGTTCCTTAACCGTCTGATCATTAATTTGAGTAAGCGGGCTGAAACGCTGCTCGGCGTAATCGCGGCCATGACTCAGCCATTCCCCTTGCTCGGCAGACACAATTCTTGCGCCGGTCACCGGCTGCAGGTCCGGCTCATTATTTGCCACGGGCTCGCGACTGCAAGCTGACAGACACAACACGGCGATGGCGGCACACGCCGCCCGTTGAACATTACGCATCATTCCCCCGAATGTTTATTGTTTTGCTGTGTGGGAAGACAGAGGGCCGCAGCCCTCAGAATTCAGGACTTCAATTTCAATAGCAGGTTGTAGAAGCGGGTAGCGAAACGGCCATAGGGCGGCCGCAACCAGCGCATGGGCGAGAAGCCCGGCTGGTAGAAGACGGGACGCAGCTTGCTGAACGTCACGAAACCTTCATAGCCGTGATAATGACCCATGCCACTGCCACCCACGCCGCCAAAGGGCATATCGTGTTGCGCCAGATGATACAGGGCGTCGTTAACCGTCACCCCACCCGACATGGTGCGCTCGATATACTGCTCGGCCAAGGCGCGGCTATTCGTGAAAGGGTAAAACGCCAGTGGCCGATCATTGGCGTTGATGTAAGCAATCACTTCATCCGGCTGTTCATACTCCATCACCATCAGCAGCGGGCCAAAGGTTTCGCGCTGACGAATGATCATTTCCGGCGTAGTATCCAGCACCAGGTGCATGGCGAGCTTGCGCAGCTCGGGATCGGACTCCGTTTCGTTCAGACACAGCACGGTCGCCCCCTTGTCGCGCGCATCCCGCAGGGTGCCCTGCAGACGCTCAAAAGCACGCTCGTCAATAATCGCCGTGTAGTCCTTGCTGCGAATATCCGGGCAGTGTTTCGCCGCATACGCCTGCGCCTCCTTGATAAAGGCCTCGCGCTGAGAACGGTGCACAAACACGTAATCCACGTTGGTGCAGATCTGCCCGGCGTTGAACTGCTTGATAAACATGATCCGCCCTACCGCTTTCTCAAGCGGGTAGTCGGGGTCAATTACCGCCGGGGCTTTGCCTCCCAGCTCCAGCACCACCGGCGTCAGATTCTGCGCCGCCGATGCCATCACTGAACGGCCAGTCTGGCCCGACCCGGTGAACACCAGCAAGTCAAAGGGCAGCTTGGAAAACTCAATGCCGACGCCGCCGGTTTCCTCAAAGAATTGCAGTTTCTCCGCGGGGAAATAATCGGCGCTCAGTTTGCACAGCAGCGCCGTCAGCGCGCGCGAGTTTTCCGACATCTTCACCATCGCGCGGTTACCCGCGGCAAACGCCTGGGCAATGGGCACAAAGCTCAGATTAATGGGGAAATTCCAGGGGACAATAATACCGACCACGCCCAGCGGTTGTGGAATCACCCGGTTTTTACCACCGGGAAACATGCTGTGATCGACATGGCGTTTCTGCACCCGCATCCATTTTTTAAGGTGCTTGAGCGTGTCGTTGATCGAATCCGCCACCGAAATCACCTCGGCAAACAGACTCTCATGGCGGGAACGGTTACCGTAATCGCTGTTGATGGCCTCGATGATCGCCTCGCGATTTTCCATCAGCATTCGCTTTAAGCTGAGCAAATCCTGACGGCGCTCCTCCCGACTTGGCACCGGAGCTGCCAAATAGGCCGTACGTTGTTTGTCGTAAACGTCACGCAGCGGAGCAGCGTTTCCCGCTGCGGGTTGAATCGCGTTCATCGTTGTCTCTCCTTCTCGTTCGCTGGCGGCCCACCTGTACACACAGACAACCGAGGGCAACATTAACCCTCGATACTAGCTGCCACATTTGGGAGTTGCGATGAGAAGTCCGGACAAATTTGCAAAACCTATTCGGCAATGCAAGCCAATTACAACGAATCAAGCCAACAAGCTGAAGCTAGTAGCCCCCGGCAAGTCGCAAGATTTCTTGGCCAGTTAATCGAGGGGCGTGGCAAACCCGATACCATTGATTTGCGACAATGACACCGAGTTTACCAGAAAGGCGATGTTTTTCTGGCGCCGTGAATCAACTATAAAGCGCGGATTCATACAGCCCGGTAAACCGACAAAGAATGCCTTTGTAGAAAGCCTGAATGGGAGGTTCAGAAATGAATACCTAAACCGTCATTGGTTTAGATCACTAGAAGAAGCCCGAGTCGAGATCGACCATTGGAGGCATGACTAAAACCACGTTCGGCCACACAGTTCTCTGGGCTATTTACCACCTGTTGCATTTGCAAAACAGGCTGCATAAATTTCAGAAAATCTCATCAGAGCTGTGGTACTAACTCAGGGAAAAGGTCAGACCTTCTTTAGTTATAACCTAGCCAAACAAACCCAACAGACAAAGTAATCAGCTCTATTAATTAGTTCGCGAATGACAGCAATTCACCCTATCTGAGCTAACTACAGCCGTTTAATGATCCGCGCAGGAACCCCCCCAACAACGCAATTACTTGGCACGTCAGAGTTAACAAAAGCATTTGCACCAATAACAGAGTTATCGCCAATCGAAACATTTGTCGCGACAACCGCTCCTGCACCGATCCAAACATCATTTCCTATATTCACGAACCCAGCTTTCAACGGCTTAAGCAGATCACCAGGCCTTCCATATTCATGGGTACTTGAGAATATTCTAACATGCGGCCCCATCAAAACTCCGGACCCTATTTTCACAACACCAAACGCTTCAATAAATGACGCAACCCCAACCACCGAGTGCGCACCTAGAGAAAAACCACCCCCGACCTGAATATCAACCAATCTACGTATTTCAGTTCGCTCACCAAGTGAAAAAAATTCACTTTTCTTCCCAATAAATATTCGAACACTCTCCTGCAAACGAGCATCCTTAGCTAGGTCAATCAAAGGTACTTTTTTCTTTTTTAGCCGGTAATCAAGCAGAATTCGCCTACTCCAAAAATCAAATCTCACGCAGCCCCCTTTCACCCCAAAAATCGATTACATATGAATTTTTGACGTACGCCGAACTTTTAAGCTTTTTCACATCAAGCTGCTTCTTTCTAATCAAATAATCAAAAAACTTGGCGGTCGGCACTGCATCATAAGTAATCTCCGCTAGATCAGACGGAAATTCATCGTAATTTAGATCGTAATAAGCCCCATTCCCCGTCGCGACACCACTACCCACACCAGCCACGGGCAACCCCAACAATGCGAACTGCAACAACATAGTTGAATTGATGCCGATAACCCCACCGTACATACTATAGTTGGCATATGGACTGAGTGTTGTTTGCTGATACTTAACGTTATTTCGCTGTGGCAGAGAACTATAGGTTGCTCGTGGGTGCGGCCGAACAACAAAAATCACTGAAGGATACAGATCAGCTAGCTTATCAATAAAATCAGCCATTTTTTTAACTGGCGAAGACAGCAATATATTGGTATCCCCCTCATCCTGCAAAGGAACAAATATCGGTTTTCTCGGATCAAAACGCTTCATTTCGAAAAAGCTGGGTGCCTTTATCAATTCAAGAAGCCCAAGGGAAGAACGCAATTTTTTCCATCTACTCAAAACAAAGGCTCGGCGATTCAATGAATGCTCTACAAGACCCTCTTCTTGAAATCTAGCATTAGCATTCGTGCCGAACTGGCTGAAATAACAAGTACCAGGCTGAGGAAACCAACCCGCTTCGGCATAAATAAACTCAGTCCCACCGGGACACTCCGACCGCAAGCGATCATCTCCAACTGTTCGCCCCCCCCAAATAACAACATGCGAAATATCTTCTTTTTCAAAAACATCCAATACAGCCGTATCGCCCTCAAAATAATATCTGAATTTTTTACTGACGTACTTGGATTTTACCGACTTTTGATTACACAAAAATACACTCTCATATCCAAGCTTAGAAAGCGAAGTCGCCAAACCATAAAAAACACTGTGTTTAGAAGCCCAGCGCTCTGGACGAACATCCTGATAAAGACCGAGCGTAAATAAAATTGTCACTCGACTCCCCCCTTAAGTATACGTAGACTTCACACCATCGAGCTTCGCCTTAGCACGAGTATAGCGCGAGCGCCCAAAGGTCAGTAGCGAAATGAGCAGGCGACGACGATTTTTACTCACGTAGCGCCGCATCACCGACGGCGCCAAATTATGCTTCTGCGCATACAACGCATAGGAGCGCCCCTTGTGATAATTAATAAACTCATTTACCTCCTTAGTCCTAGCAGTTGACCCGCCACCCACATGAGGGATACTTACTCCCTTACAATGAATAACGCGTAAGCCATGGTCATTTGCCCTCTTGCACAGGTCGACGTCTTCTTTATAAAGAAAAAAGCGTTCATCGAAATACCCAACTTCGCCCATTAGCTCCCTATCCATCAGCAATGCCGCACCAACCAGCCAGCCGACATCGTCAACCTTATTCTCAATATCTCGCTTTAACGAGGGACCGGCAATCGCCGCAGCATGCGCCTTCAATTCGACCAACAAGTTCTGTAAAGCAGCCTCTGACAACTCTGTATCCGGGTTAAGTACTAGCACATAACGCGTTGTAGTCGCAGCAATGCCCAGATTACAGGCTCCACCAAAGCCAACATTTTCCGGGCTTTGTAACAGCTCAATAACGCCCGCGTATCGTTTAAGATGGTCAGCGGTACCATCGCTACTGGCATTATCAACAACAATCCATCGCGGCAAAGGCGTTTTTGCTGTGCCCAACAATGATTGAATATGTGGACCGAGCACCTCTGCACTGTTATAACTAACAGTGACCAGTGTCAACTGAGAAGCGAGATCTTCCATTAAATCGTTTCCTAATATTCTATCTTCTGCAACTGCTTCGTTAATGCATTTTTCCAATCACTAGCCGGAACTGAATAACGACTTGCAAATTTCGCACTATCTAAAACTGAGTAAACTGGCCGTTTTGCTAATGTGGGATACTGATTAGAACTGATTTCTAGCAGCTGCGGCTGACGAGCCAAAACACCCAGTTCAACGGCCTTTCTGAATATCTCTACAGCAAAATCATGCCAGCTCAAAGCATTATCTCCACCATAGTGATAGAGACCGTGGTGAACCCTGTCTCTAGATTGCGCGTCACAAAGCGCACGGCACGCTATAGCAATATCGCCAGCGTAAGTGGGACACCCTATTTGATCTGCGACCACGTTCAATGAATCTCTTTCTCTACTCAAACGCAGCATCGTCTTCATAAAGTTGTTGCCGTATTCACTAAATACCCATGCCGTACGCAGAATAATGTGCTTCTCACATAGCTGCTTCACCAAACGTTCTCCATCAAGCTTTGTCTTACCATAAACGCCCTGAGGGTTCGTGGCATCGGTCTCCACATACGGAGTCATCTTTCGACCATCGAACACATAGTCGGTTGAAATATGAATCAGTAAGGCATCAATTTTTTCAGCTGCACGCGCTAAATTGCCTGGACCTACGGTATTAATCTGCGCCGCTAATTCTGGCTCCGCCTCAGCCCTATCAACGGCGGTATAGGCCGCAGCATTGATAATCGCTTTAGGTCTAAGCTCTGCAATTATGCTCGACACCGCATCGGCATCGCCTATATCAAGCGCCGTATGACCTAAGGCAATCAGCTCGTATTCGGATCTAATAAATAGGTCTTGCACACAGCGGCCTAACTGGCCATTGGCACCTGTCAACAGCACTCTCATTCGTCGAGCTCCACACACAGTGTTTGAAAGCTCGGCGCGGCGGCGTCTTTGTCGGAAAGTTTAAAGGCATGCCCGTTTATTTCCGGCCAGGCAATAGCGAGGTCGGGGTCATCCCAGCGCAGAGCTCCCTCATCTGAGGGATCATAGTAGGCGGTGCATTTGTACTCGAAGTCTGCCGTTTCACTCAGCACCAAAAACCCGTGAGCAAAGCCGGGCGGCACCCAAAACTGCCGGTGGTTTTCCTCAGACAAGACTACACCTTCCCAAAGGCCAAAGGTGGATGAGCCTTTTCGGATATCGACGGCCACATCGAATACCTTCCCGCTCACCACCCTGACCAGCTTTCCCTGGGGATTAGTTCTTTGAAAATGCAGACCTCGAAGCACACCCACCTTCGAGCGAGAGTGGTTATCTTGTACAAAAGGCATGTCAATACCGACGGCATCACGATAGCGTTCCATCTGGAAGGTTTCCAAAAAGAAGCCTCGATCATCGCCAAATACTTTGGGTTCGATAATTACGCAGTCTCGCAATTTAGTCTGGACAACTTTCATTATTTATAGCCCTCTGCGACACGCTTTAGGTACTTCCCATAGCCGGTCTTTTTCAATGCGTCGGCCTGGGACATGAGCGCCTCTTGGCTGATCCAGCCCTGCTGGAAAGCAATTTCTTCCAAACAGGCAACCTTCAAGCCCTGGCGATGCTCAACAGTTTGAACAAAGTGACCGGCCTCGAGCAAAGAATCGTGGGTGCCGGTATCAAGCCATGCAAAACCACGACCCAGTACCTGTACATTTAGCTTTCCGGCATCAAGATAGGCGGTATTCACATCCGTGATTTCAAGCTCTCCGCGCGGTGATGGCCGGATATTGCTGGCAATATCAACTACATCATTGTCGTAAAAGTAGAGGCCCGTTACCGCATAATTCGATTTCGGCTGGGCGGGCTTTTCTTCAATACTCAGGACGCGCCCCTCCCCATCAAAGTCCACCACACCAAAGCGCTCAGGATCTCGAACGTGGTAGCCAAAAACGGTAGCGCCTTCTTGCCGTGCCACTGAGGCTTTGAGTTTGTCGCTAAAGTGCTGACCGTAAAAGATATTATCACCAAGTACGAGACTGACATTATCGTTGCCGATAAATTCAGCACCAATAGTAAACGCTTGAGCTAGCCCGTCAGGGCTTGGCTGTTCTTCATAGCAAATATTGACTCCAAACAGGCTGCCGTCACCAAGTAAGCGCTGGAAACCACACAAGTCAGCCGGTGTAGAGATAACCAAAATATCGCGAATCCCCGACAACATCAGCACAGAAAGTGGGTAGTAAATCATCGGCTTATCGTAAATGGGCAGCAGTTGCTTTGAGATCCCCATCGTTATCGGGTGCAAGCGGGTCCCAGAGCCGCCCGCAAGAATGATGCCTTTGTAAGGTTTCATGGGTGTCCTGTCGAGTTATTACTACTTCAATGCCTCAGTCTGCCGTTGCGGTCAAGCACGGTGATCAAAGGTACTCCGCTATACAGCTTCTCCTAACCGTGATAGCTGGTAATCACCAGACAATACGCGCCGCCACCAGGCCTCATTATCGAGATACCACTGTACAGTTTTGCGAAGACCACTATCAAAGGTTTCCTCTGGTACCCAGCCCAAGTCCCGCTCGATTTTCGAGGCATCAATAGCATAACGGGCGTCGTGGCCAGGGCGATCAGTCACAAAGGTAATCAAACTGGCGAAGCCACCCTCAAAACCACTAGCAAGAGAATGGGGGTTATCGGGTGCTAACTCCTCTAGAAGGGAGCACAGAATTCTTACCACCTCGATATTTTGCTTTTCATTGCGTCCCCCGATGTTGTAGGTCTCGCCCACCGCACCCTCGGTAATCACCTTAAACAAAGCCCGCGCATGGTCTTCTACATATAGCCAGTCGCGAACCTGCTTGCCATTGCCATAAATCGGCAGTGGTTTACCGGCTAGAGCATTCAGAATCATATGCGGAATGAGCTTTTCCGGAAAATGATAGGGCCCGTAGTTATTCGAACAATTAGTGATCAACACAGGTAGACCGTAAGTCCGACACCACGCGCGCACGAGGTGGTCCGAACTGGCTTTGCTGGCCGAATAAGGTGAACTGGGGGAATAAGGGGTAGTTTCGAGAAATAGATCGTCAGTTCCCGCGAGATCACCGTATACCTCGTCGGTGGAGATATGATGAAAACGAAATGCTTGTTTGCGCGATTTGTTCAGGCCACGCCAATAGTAGAGCGCCGCATCTAACAAGGTATAAGTACCGACAATATTGGTTTGGATAAAGGCACCTGGGCCGGTAATAGAGCGGTCGACATGGCTCTCTGCCGCCAAGTGCATAACCGCATCAGGCTGGTGCTCTACGAACAAGCGCGCCATGGCCTCACCATCACGAATGTCATTCTGAGCGAACACATAGCGCTCATCCATCAGCTCGCGGGGAATCGATTCCAAGTTCCCAGCATAGGTCAACGCATCAATATTTACGACAGTGTGATTAGTTTTGGCGAGAATATGTCGTATAACGGCGCTACCTATAAACCCCGCGCCACCGGTCACAAACAGCTTCATAACAATAGACCTTTAATAATTATCAGCCACTGCAATAGTCTTTCGCACTGACTCTAATAGCCGATATTCACCAAACAATGCACGTTACCGTGCCTCAGCCCTTCATTACGGCGCTTAAGCGATACCTCCCGACTACCAATTTGGCTCTACCCGTTCATCATCGTCGATAAAAATAAGGTAATCGGCACCGTGCTCATGGGCTACATCAATCGCGTTATTTCGGGCACACGGAATGCCGCGTTTTCGCTCAAGCCGGTAAACAAGCTCGTCGCCAAACTGCCCAGCGCCTGATTCAGCAACCGGGGGCGCTGACAACTACATATGGCAATATTGATTAATGGCTGCGCGTCATTCATGCCAGCGTTTATCTCTCGCAATGAATTCGATTGTAGAAGCCCAGATAAGACGACACGATCACCTCGCGGCTGTAGGTACTGGCATACACGTCCGAGGCATTGTCCACCCACTGCTGACGAAGCGCCTCGTTACCCAGAGTCCGCTTTATCGCCTCCGTCAGTTGGCCAACATCGTCAATATCGGTGAGTAGACCGGTTTTTTCATTCTCGATAACTTCGCCCGGCCCTTGCGAACGGGTGGCAATAATGGGACAGCGATGAGCAAAAGACTCCATCACGATGGAGCCTAGCCCTTCGTGGCGCGAGGGACAGACGAAGGCATCGACGCTGCGCATCAAGGCGGTGACGTCGGTACGCCAGCCCAGGAAGCGCACCCGCTGATCCAGGCCCAACTCTGTGCAGAGAGACTTCAGCGACTGCTCTTCCGGGCCGCTGCCCGCCAACCACAGAAATGCATCGGGCACATCCACCAACGCACGCAACAGGGTGTCGAAGCCCTTGTTCACATGCAAACGTCCTGCCGCAAGCAGCAGGGGCACATCTGCCGGCGTATTGAAACTGTCTCGGGGGAGTGGCTCGACGGGCGCTTCATCGGCAAAGTTGGGAATGTGCACCACGCGATCTTCAGGCATGCCGCCCTCAATCAGATGGCGGCAAATACCTTTGCTGATTCCCACCCAGTAGTCGGCCTGCTGATAGTATTTAAGCTTGTAGTAATGCCCCAGACGGTTGACCAGAACATAGTCGCCCTTGGGGGTGGCGGCACTTGCGCGCCCCATCCAGGTCATCACCACGTCAGGATTGAAGTTGTTTAGCCGGCGGCGATATACCCAGCTATCGTAAAAGTCGAGACCGCCGCCAAAACGAAAGCCCTCAGCGTCCACGCCCTGGCTGCGCAGGGCATCCAGACGGTGCCCATGTCGGCGAATGAACGCGCGTTCGTCAATCTGGCCTGATGCCTGAAGCGCCACGCTCAAACGTACAAAGAAGTTTTCGGCACCACCATTTTCGGCACCGGCGAGTACCTGCGCGACACGCAGTTTATCGCTCATGACTGTTCTTCCTTACTAGGCGGCGCGACACTGTCGTCAACGCCATTGTGATAAAGCAAACCGTGTTCACCGGGAAACTGCTCGTGCTTGCGGGTCTCCAGCAGCGTCTCAATACGGTGGTGGAAGTTGTCGACCTTACGCTGGGTTTTGCTGCGTTGCAGCCAAAGGGGTTGCCAGTGCATCGGAACCAGATTGCCGCTTCCCAGACCGTCGATCACCACCAGACGCCGAATAGCGTCCTCACTCTCTTGGTAGTCTCGCTGCACCACCACGTTGTGAACGAGAAGGTCCCGCGAGGGCACACAGTAGCGCAGCCAGTGCTCGCAGAGCTGCTGCACGGCGCGCTGGCAGTCTTCACTGTAACCGCGCTCCCAGACGTACTGCTTGAGCGTGATGGAAATACGGCCGTCGCTGTCGCGGATCAGTTCTGACGCCAACCCTCGTCCCATATCGGTATCGACAAAGCCGTAACAGCGGCTGACGTGATCAAAAATACCGTCGGGGTAGTGCTGCTGAAAACTGCGCATGACCTGATATTCTTCAAGGCTGTCATCGAAGCTGGACAGGGGTTTCAGATTTTTGGGGAAACCCTTTTTGCGACGCACATCCTCGAGCGTAAAATCAGGTCGGCGGACTTTTACGCAGCGCGCAGGCTCACCGGGGTCGATAAAGCAAAGCCGGTTGCCTCCCCTTGCAAAAGGCTGCTGCCCCTCCAGCCGCAGGGTCATTTCATACTTCCATCAAGATGAATGTCACGCGCCCAAACATAGTCGTGGCTGAACGGCTGCTGCAAACTGGCCTCAACAATATACTGCGCATACAGACGTGAATTCATTTCTGTGTGGAAAAAATCCCGGCAGCGCCCCGCCCAATACTGACGCTTGGCATCGTCGTGATGGAAATCGCGAATCTTTGCCAGCAGGTCTGCCTCGTCGTCAAAGTAGACCGCCGTCTCGCTCGGTAGCAACTCATCAAAACGCGGCCCACTGTGGGTAAACTGCAAAATGCCGTTGCCCGCCAGTTGCGCCATTCGCGCCGAGGAATACCAGTAGTCCCCTTCCTGACGATTGAGGTTCAAGCCCATTTTGGTCTGCGCCAGCGCGCGATCGTAGTCGCGCCCCCACACCGGCGCCTCACCGAAGCTGCCGAAGGTGCGGAAGTTCATGTCGTTCTGGACTGCGGCCTTGATGCGACCGACCATTTCCAGTCGCTTGGTAAATTCTGTGGCGTTGCTGCAAAACAGCAGGTCGATGGGCAAATCGGTTTTCTGCGAGTTATCCAGCACTTCCACCGACGTCTCGACAGGATTAGGCATGTGATAGAGACGGGCGCCAATGCCTTCAAACTGGCGAAGTTCCCGGCGTCCGGTTGAGACAAACACAGCGTCCACCACCGATGCCCGGCTTTTAATTCGTTCGACATTGCTCGGTACGAACAAGGGGTCGTTGTTGCAGTGCACCACCACGCAGTTGGGGTTGCGCTGTTTGATTTCTACCAGCGTGTCGTTGCTGATCATGTCGCAGTGGCCAGCGATAAGCAGATCGGGCTCCATAGCCTCAACCATTTCCAGCAAGCGCTTGTTGGCTTTGCCGACGCCAAAGTCGCGAATACCCAGCGGCGCCTCAAACGCAGCGATATCCCTGTCGCTAAACGTCTGAAGATAGTGGTCGTTTTTAATCAGGCCAAAACTCAGTTTCTGTGCCCAGCTCACCCGGGTCTGGCCGTAGCGGCGCAGTTGCTGGTAGGCAACGTGTAGTACTCTCATTGTTATCTCGCAGTTTGCGGCGTCAGCGCCCGACTCAAGCCGCCGACTATACCATTGCCCCCCGTTGCCGTCAGGCTAGGGAGAAGGGCTTATTGGGCACAATTGCCAAGCAGGTGATAGTACACATTCAGGGTGCTTTGCACCTGCTGGTCCAGATAGTATTCGGGCGGCAGGCTGATATGGTTATCGGCATCCAGAAGGTCGGCCACACGGGCGGCAAAGCCCACCACGTCGTCGGGCGCGACCAGGCCCTGAGGGAAGCCCGCGTTCAGCGACTCACTGGCACCGCCGCGATCATAGGCCACAACCGGCGTACCAGAGGCCAGCGACTCCGGCACCGTGCGGCCAAAGGGTTCTTCTTTGTTCGACATGTGGCAGGTCACAGAAGCCAATCGATAAAACTGGGCAATGTCACTGCGGTGGCCGACAAAGGTCACCGCCTCTTCCAAGCCCAGCTCGCGACGCTGGTCCAGCAATTCCTGCAAATAGTGTTGCTTGCCCGGCTCCGCATCGCCGACCACTACGCCATGGCAATCGGGGCGAAGACGCACCAGTTGCACCATCATCGTCAGAAACGCTTCTTGCCCTTTCCAGCGCGACAGGCGGCCGGGCATCAGGATCAGCGTTTTTCCTTCCAGTTCGGGATACTCCCGATAAAGGACCTGGCGCCAGCCGTCGATATCGCCATGCGCAGCAAAGGCGCTGGCATCCAGGCCACGGGGCACCAGCGTGATTTTGGATTCCGGCAGGCGATAATTATCCACCATGTATCGCTTCACACACTGGGAAATGGCAATACAGTGCTCCGCCTTGGCCATGATGGCGCTGTAAGCATTGACGGAGTACATACCGTGAAAAGTGCTCACCAACCTCGGGCGTGTTGCCACGGGCAACTTGCGCCAAGCCAGCCAGGTGAGCCAGGCCGGTACGCGCGAGCGAACGTGGAGGATGTCGGCATCCAGTGACTGCAAGAGACGCCGCAATGGACGAACCTGCCAGAGAGAGCCCAGTGACTTACGATGAATCGGCAGCTCAATATGGCG